>Ga0193708_1000024_pt1 | contig 35651 bp, 50 predicted proteins | sample H3c1metaG_FD_160570 | JGI IMG/M metagenome (GOLD analysis project Ga0193708, IMG submission 160570) | Soil microbial communities from a riparian zone of the East river system, Colorado, United States - H3c1 | ecosystem: Environmental > Terrestrial > Soil > Riparian zone | place: USA: East River...
AGCGCCTGGAGCCACTACCGGGTCTTGTGACCCTTGCGTTGCCGTTGCGAGCGACGTCGCGTCTTCCGCGATTGTTCCACCGGTGATTCCAGCTGCCAAATTGGCCGTGCCGATTTGAACACCGGGCGTTGCGTAGGACGTGCGCAGTTTGCAGTTGCTCGTGGACAGTGTGAGCGCCGTAGCGTTGGTGGTGCTCTGTACGGTGTAAGAACGACCAACGAATAGTTGTAGCGTCGTTTTAAGACCAGCAGCGCTAGCGGCAGCGATAGCCATCGGCACTACCTGAGCTTTAACGTTGGTAATCAGTATTAGGTTCGCGCTCGCATTGCGGAAGTCCCAAACAACAACGTTGTTAGTAAATGCTAACCCAGCAGCCGTAGTTTCCCAGCCCGCCGAGTACTGTCCACCCGCAGTTGGTACCAGTTGCGTCGATATCGCGAAGTTCGCGCTGACGTTGGCCTGGTTCGTGGTGCCCGTTCCGCCTTGAATTACTGCCATATCAGAACCTGTTTCCCAAGTCTTTCGACTCGAATGCTACATAGTCTACGTCAAGCGAGCGGTTAGCGCCGCCGGTGGATTGAATTGCCAAACCGATGTTCAAGCCTTCGGTATCCGGCACGTTCGTTGAGTGCGTAGCCGCCAGAACATCGTTAATGTAAAACTCGATGGTTCCGAGTGTGTCTTGCAGAATGCGCAGACGATACCAGGTGTTCAGAACCATCGCGATGCCTGTGTCGATATCTGTGTTGACGCCGGCTTCGCGCGTAAACGTGTGAAAGCTAGAGTCGGACGCAGAGTCGAGATAGAATAGAATCGAGTCGGTCGTAGCTGCGAAGACGTTGTTTTCGAAACCTATCTGGATAAAAACGCCAGTCACACTTGGGGCCCGCACGATGGCCTCGAACGAGTAGACGTCCTGACCTAAAATCCACTCGTCGGAGCGTGAGCGTCCCTTGAACATAATGACCGCGTCGCCAACCACGTTGTCCGTGGTCATACGAAGAATGCCAGGATGATTGTCTTCACCTGGAGGCACTGTTGCCGTGCCTAGGTCCGCCCCGCCACCAATGGTCATTCCAGTCCAGTGAGTCTGGCCCAGGTGTAGCTCAGTGCCCGCAGTTGCCCATGACTCGTCTCTAACGTGATCGAAGTCCTCCCAAAAAATCATGCGACGTTGCTGTTTGCGAAACGTTAGCCCGCTCGTATCCTGGTCCATATCCGAATCGGGACGCAAGTCGAGACTGATTGTGCCGTCAGAGTTGGATCTCAGCGCCAACCCGTCGCCAATGAACTTCCACACGAGACCGATGGTGCTCGCGTCGCGCACTAGCGTCATACCTGGTGATCCGGCGGCAATATCTTGCCTAACAGCGGTAGCGCTGGTCGGGTTTCCCAGTACCGTGTAAGGAGGCGCCGTCCCGAGGTTCGTGAGCGTGATGCTAGAGCCAACGGCGTATCCGAACTTGATATTACCAATGATTGGGCTTTCAACAGCGTTCCAGTAAGCAGTAATCGTTGTCGAGCTTGTGACTTGTGCCGATACCGAAACCTGATCCTCAGCTTCATCAGCTAGCGTTCCCTTACCAGTGTAAGGTCCGTTTATTTGAGTTATCAGAACGTTGGTGCCTGGAGTTAGCCCTGACAAACCAGTGATCTGAAACGTTCCCGATAGAGTAGGGATAGAACCAAGGTTAACCTCGACGACGGTAAGAGCCATGAGCGTCGTTCCGCCGCCGCCTCCCGATCCGTCTGCTCCAGGTGGACCAGCTGGACCAATGAAAAACGTCGCTTCAGCGTCTTGCCCGTCTTGCCCCGGAAAACCGATCGGTCCAGCAATACCGGCTATGCCAGGAGAGCCAGCGGCTCCAGCTGTACCTGGAAATCCCGGTAGTCCGTCAGCACCGTCAGCACCGTCAGCACCAGAGAAACCGATCGGACCTGGAACGCCAGCGGCTCCAGGTGTTCCGGCTACGCCGTCAGCGCCATTGGCACCCTGCTGACCCGGTAGGCCGTCTTGCCCGTCTTGCCCGTCATAGCCTGGGAAACCTACAGGGCCGCGCTCGCCAGCGGCTCCAGGACTCCCAGTAGCCCCCGCGACCCCTTGTTGGCCTGGTAGACCGTCCTGACCGTCAACGCCGTCCTGACCTGGGAAACCGATGGCACCCATAACCCCGTCTACACCAGGGGCTCCAACGGGTCCCTGGAGACCCGGCAAACCATCGGAGCCATCAGCGCCGTCAGCTCCAGGGAAGCCTTGGACGCCAGGCGAACCAGGTGAACCAGATATGCCGGGTAGACCATCGGCGCCATCCTGACCGTCTCTACCGTCTTGCCCAGAGAAACCTACAGGGCCGCGCTCGCCAGCGGCTCCAGCCACTCCAGGAAATCCCGGTTGACCGTGTTCTCCAGGCTCCCCACGTTCACCTTGTACACCTTGCGTACCTTGTAATCCGGTACCCACTGGAATCGGAGCAACAGTGACAACAGTGTTGAAACCGTCGTCGTCGATCGTTACTCCGATAAACTTTAGAGTGTGACGTCTACGATATGCAGCGTCGTTTTCGTCAAGGATTTCTACATATCCCTGTATGTCTCTAATCCAGCTCAGGTTTGGCAATTACACACCGCTTCTGTCAGCGATCGAAGCACGAAGCGAAACGAAATCGACAACAGTGCTCATGCTGGTTGCGCCAGCAGCACTACCGACTTCTTGATAACCACCAAACGTGCATCCGCCTGTAGGCAAAGCTGCAGTCAAGATCGTTTCGAACAACACACCGTCAACGTAAACGTTGATACCGGTAGCGTCGCGTTCGAATTTGAAAACCACATATTCGCCTAACACGACTGGAGCCAACACCACAGAGCTTGAGACGCCCGCAACGCGCTTTAGACGCAACCAGTTAGCCCCACTGACTTGTGGGTTATACTGAATACCAAGCGCGTCAGCTCCGCCCAACGTATCGTCGGCGTCGTCGGCTAAGCCAATGCGGAAAACGGGCACACCAAGGATCGTGTTATTGGTAGCAATCTTAGCGACGATCGTGAATGACTCCACTGTAGAGAAATCTAGAGGAGTAGACGTGGAAGCTGGGCCTATGAACCAGCTAAATTGTTCGTTACCTAATGTGCCTGGAGTAGAGACAACCAAACCACCTGGATTCTTAAGCGTGCCGTCGTCTTGGAATACAGACTGTCCACCAGACGTCGTAATAATGTTCGTCCATGGAAACGAACCCAAGAACCTAGTTGATCCTTCAGCAATACCGCCTAGCCAGTCTTCTCGAATGATAACGAAAGCTTCAGGCGAAGCGGCCGCTTCAGGTGTGAGCGATCGCAGAAATTCGATTCGGTTTCCTAGAGCAACAGCGGTGTCTGTTAGCCGCGCTTCCGTTAGGACTTCGCCCGTTGCTGCCACGTCTACGATCGCCGTGTAGACTGGGGTGATTAAACCTTGAACTTGAGTAGGCATGTCGTTTTATGGTCCGTCGTAAACGTAAGCCGCGTCTTTGAATCGCTTCTTACCTTGAAGCCTGATAAAATTGCCAGGCGTGTTTTCGAACTCGAAATCCCATACAACCCATTGCATAGGCTTATAGCGCTTGCATATCGCTGTCAGCAAACGATAGTAGCGCTCTCCAGTCTCAGAATCTATACCCTGAGGGCCGATTCGTTTTACTCCAACAACATCCGTCCCGACAATGAAGCCTGTTCCGCTAGTCACCGGATGAGACCCGAAAGGAATACGGATCCAGAATCGAGACCAATAATCATCAGGATCCGGTACAGCGGGTAAAATGATCTCAGCGTTCGGGTAACCAGCTGCCGTCAGCTCATCTAGCAAACCTTGCTTAGGATCGCCTGTCCAGAAATCCCATTTTCCGAGAATACGAGCGCGCGCCGAATCGTATGTCTCTCCAGTGTAGTGCGGGCGCATGCAATCATTGCCCAGAAGGTCCACGGCGTCCAACGGCTGAAACTCTGGAATCGTAGAAAACTGAGCAAGCAATGCGATGCTAGCTCCATCTGTAAGCATGTCGTTCAGGACACCAACGACAATGCCTATAAACTTGGATCCGTAGTCTCCGCTCCAACGTGGCAGATTCAGAGAATCTACTAAATCAACATGAGTATCAACTGACATTGACCGGCACTCTTGTGAAGCTGATTGTGCCTTCTATGGCTTTGGTGTTGGCCGCAATCGTAAAGTTACTAAGACCTTCAATGCTCTGAACGCCAGGCACAGTCTTTAACACTCTGTCAATTTGCGAAATCATGATGATATTGCTTGGACCTGGAGAGAAGTCGTAACCACCCAGCGGAACCGCGTTGAGGAACGCTCGCCACGCCAGCTCAAGCCCATTACGCAGATCAACGTCGTTCACTCCCTGATAGTAAACGGTGCCGGAAATGTTGATCGTTTGCGTCGGTGCCGCGATTGCTAAAACCAACTTGTCACCGCTCGGATCGTTTCCGAAGATAGCGGCGTCTAGCGCGGCCTGAACGAGAATCACATCAGCTCCGCCAGCCGTTGCATTGAGCGCCGCCAGGTACAGATCGGCAGTGCCCGGACCGCGAGGATTCTCGTCATCTATGCCAACACTAACCACTGCTGGAGCCGCGTTACGCGCAAGGTTTCGGAATCCTTCGGCAACGCGATCGATTCTTAGCGCGCCCCATTTGGTTTGATTGCGCTCTCGATATCTAGGATCTGATTCTGTGTCGGAACCAGCAGTAGTGAAGGCTCCACCGAACGTCACAACTACTCCAGCTAAAGGGGTCACAAGCTCAAGAGTTTGCGGCGGAATATTTCCCAAGCTACCAGCGAACTCAGCTTCAACTTCCACGACAGTAGTGAGACCAGCCGTAACTGTCTCGATACCAGTGCTCAGAAACGTTTGCCCGTTGCTCGCCTTGACGGTGATAGCTCTAGCAGCGAGCGGACCATGTGTTGAGGCTCCCTGGTTTATAAAGTTCAGATCCATCACGGTGCGCGTGGCTTGCTGTCTCAACTCATCATAGTGAGACACGCCAAGATGATCTAGAAAGTCGCCTTCGGACGTCGGTAAAAAAGCCATCTTAGCGATGGCCGCAACCACCTTGCTCTGCTCAACACCAACGGCGCTCTGAGCTTCAACGAACGATCGTGCCGCTCCGTTTACTTGCCAAGCTTCAACAGGAAAACCTAGAGCTGGAGTGCTAAGGATATCGAGAATGACGGTTCTGATCTGCTCAAGCGTCGGAGCCGTCTGCATTTCTTTTACGCTCAACGGCATCGCACCCAACTCCCATTCCAGTAACATTCAGAAGACGGTACAAGGATCTTGTACGTAACCTCTGGTATCCAAGTTCTGTCGTCTCTGACAACTCGAACCCAAGTATAGCACTTCGTGTCAGGCGACATTTAACAGAGCCTCAAATTGAGTGACCGTAAGCGTAAGCTCGAGGTCAGTAGCGTTTTCTTCAACCAACGTTATGCTGATTACCAACGTGATCGAGTCGCCCTTAGTGTTGACAGAAGCGTCGCACGTTGCTGACTGGACACGTTCGTCTAGCTCGGCTTGTCTCACGACTTCACGTTCAATCTTTTCTTGATCGAACGTGTTATGAAGGTTCTGACGCAAGTTGTATCCAACCGTGGGGGCCCACCAAAGTAGACCCGGATCGTGTAACAACTGAGTAGCTACGGACTCGCCTACAGATTGTCCGGCACTCACGAAATTCAGCGTAGGATCGATATCGTCAACACCGCCGATGTCTATGCCTAACGCGCTCATTCGGTACTCAGCTTCTGTGATGCGACTTCAGCGATCGGGCTAATCAACGTAAGAGTAGGAGCCGTGCTACCTGGGGCGGCCGCCACAGCGTGAATGTGAGCATCAAACACAGTCGCTATCCTGTCCAACTCAGCCTTCACCAGCGATGCCAGCGCTACCTTCAGTGTACCACCCAACTCGATAGACGTCACCTGGCCTTCATGCCAAAGCGAGGCATAAGGCTTGCTCGGGTCGCCACCGTCAAAGGCCAGCAGCACCCTCTCTCCATTAGGCACCCTGACTATGCAACCTGGGAGCCCGTGAAGGATCGGGACGCTCTGGAGGCCTGTTCCGCGCAACCGTGAGTCCTCTGGGAGCAGGTCCAGCGTACCGTCAGCGGCCTGTCTCACGACTTTCGCCGTGTACGTTCCTAGATAGATCTGATCTCGGGTTACCCAACGCACATAGCGTTCAAGAACCCTACCACGACCTTCTGTCCAGTATCTGCAAACCAAACGCCCGTCTTGCTTGAGTGTATAGATAACTTCACCAACTGAATCGTCCCCAACTAAGCAACCTGGAAGCACTACAGCTTTTTCTATCGCCAGCTCTATCATGCCGCGAGACTCATCTCTGTAGGTCTCGATTGCTTCAGGCTCCACTTTGACAGGATCTTCAGATTTGATCCTGACTGTTCCGTTGGGATTGATTCTCCAATTGAAGCTCAGGTGTTTAGCTAGCAACTGAATGCTTTGACCGATCGTGCCTTCAAGTCGAGTCCAGAAATTGAGCTGAGTAGACAGAGCTTGATCTGTCACCACTCCCATATCGGATAGAACCTTGTCCGCCTGAACTTTACCGTAATTCAAACCGGTAACCGATTGCTGCCAGTCCGATAATCCTCCAGACATGCGAACCTGTACGCGCTCTGCGTAAAGCTGAGAGCGCACGACCCTGCCCACCAGTGATTGGCCCGGCATAGTCAGAGTGGCCGTGGAACCCACGATAAATGGAACGCCGTCGGCACAGTGAATCTCAGCGCTCCAGGCGCCGTTGATTGGCATATGAAGAGACAGATCGGAAACGGGAGAACCGTTCAAACGAATAGGAATAGTCATCGTGGTTTCACGGCACCGTCAAGCGTGGTATCAAACGCTTTTATAATTGGGCCAGTGGGTGCCTGGTGTTTATTCTTTCCCTTATTGGGCTCTGACTTTGGATTGAAAACAGAGTCAGACCACTCACGCATATTGATCGATACAGAGCGACCGTGAACAGGATCCGCTTTACCAATGTCGTAATCATCGATCATCACGGTCGTAACGCCGGCCCTGTTGACTGTTGCATTGGTGATATCCAGAGGCAACGCCCGCCCACGCTCACCAGGCATCTTGAGCAACGTGAACGTGTCTTCCCAAAACTGTTTCTCATCTTCCGGAAGCAAGATGAATGAGACCATGATCTTGGTAAGCTCTACGCCCTTGAACTTGACTCTCGCTTTATTGGAGCCGCCAGAAGTTTGGCCGTCGATCTTGTTCCCGCCCTTTACGTGAACGTCGGCTGTCTGAGATACCAACACAGGCGGATCGCCTGTGGTACCTAGCAACAGAGTACACTCAGCAGCTCCGTTGTCTTCGTACGTTTCGATATCAGACATTATCCCCCAGCTCCCTGAAGCAAACGATCGAAGTGTGCGCCGATCTCATCTTCAAATTTGCTTTGAACATGTTCAGCTGCTTCAGAAGCGGAGCCGGCTGTAGAGATTGGTATCGTCACGATGATATCACCAGTCGTAATCGACTTAGAGGAACGGTCGCCTATGCCATCAGCAGCGGCGTTGGACATAGCGTCATAGTTTCTAAGGTTCATTGGTAGCTTTCCTGACGCTTCGTACGACTCCAGCAGGCTACCTCCGTACATGGCAGAATCAGCCATGGGAGTTACACCAGCTTGATCGAACAGCTGCCAAGCGTCAGCCGAAAAAGCTCCCATCTGATCCATTGGTGTGACATCGGGTCCAAGCTTTGGTGCGCTTGTACCAGTCATCCAGTCTTTAACGGTATCGATAGCACTACTAGGAGACGTGTTTAGAAGCTTTCCAGTCAAGCTCTGAGAATCGATACCTAGAATATCTGTAGCTCTTACAGACGTATCTCCGTTGAACAGATTCCACACCTGTCCAATTTTCATCACGTGTCCAGCGATAGTTGACATGTGCCCGGCTATCGTGCCTAGCGTTGTAGCCATCCTAGGTAACGAGTCAGCGAACATTCTGAAGCTATTCGGATCGAACCCAGAAGCTGAGTTAAACGCCTTCATGAAGTTCTCAGCGATAGACGGTAGCTTCGGACCGATCGTCTCAAGCGTGGTAGCGATAGCCTGAAGCACGCCAGAGAACTTGTCAGCGAACGGGCTAGAATCGATCTTGCTAGCGCCTTCAAAGATAGCGTTGAAGCCTTTAGCTAGAGCCGGCTCAGCCTCTCTGGTGACCTGGAAGAACCCAGCAGAGAGCAGAGAACCGATACGCCCGAGCGTCCCTCCAACGGTCTTCTTAGCCGCTTCTTCACCAGCTTGCCCTAGCTGGCTCTTGTTCACGGTCATCAGAAGAACTTCAGCGATTGAATTCAGAGCGACGTCTGATTCGATCTTGCCAGCTTCTTTTAGTTTCTTGACCTGAGAAACTACGCTTTTCCCGCCTTTAGCTACTAAGCCTAGGTTCTCTCCGATGCGTTGGTAAAGCTTGCCTACGGGCAGCCCGGCTTCGCCTAGCTGCCTGATCTCATCGCCTTCAAGCTTTCCAGCTCCCTGAATCTGAGACAGAGCTAACGATACACGCTTCAGCTTCTCATCTGTTGCACCCAAGAAACGCATGTCCGCAACCAAGTCAGACATCGTGTTGGCTTGCCCAGCATTGAAGCCGAGTGCCATAAACTGTTGCTGGCCTTCAATGATATCTTCAATCGCTATGCCGTACTTTTTCGATTTAGCAATCGCGATATCGATTTGAGCGTCAGCCTTATCGTCTCCACCTAGCATGGCAGAGAATGCTAGCTTTGAGCGTCCAGCTAAGTCAGCGGTCTTTATGATCGCTTCGCCTAGCTTGTACGTAATAGCTGCTGCCGCGACACCAGCGGCCAGAGCTAGCATTTTCAGCTCTCCAGCCATGCTGCTTATGCCGCCAGTGTCAGCTTTCCCAAATGAACCGAGTAAACCTTTACCACCGCTACCAGATCCGGCAATGAACCTGCCTCTAGCGTCGTGTTTACGGCCCAAACGATCTAGTTTGGCCTGGAGCTTGGTAGCGGCCGATCCCATTTTCTTGGACGGCCCTGTTACTTGATCATGCAATCCAACGGTAAAGAATTCAGAACCCATCTTGTCATCTCCGTCGCTTGGCAAGCGCCTTAATCAGAGACTCCAGCAGCTTGAATGTGCCTTTTACCGCTTCTATGCCGTCTACGATAAACAACGCGCCAGAGAGTTGCTCTGGCGTGTAGTCTGTCGTCCCGTCATAGGCCTTGAACGCCAGCAGCGACTCAGCGATTCGGCCTAAATCGCGTTGTCCAGTCTTCCACTGCTGGATACCTATTTTACCGTGATCTTGGCTTCTCCCGTTGCCATCTTCACAAGGTGTTCTGCTACGCCGTCAAACTCGGCTGAACCAGCGAACGCTAGGCAATAATCGTTCGTCATTTCTTCAAACTCAGCAAGCAATCCGGGTCCCACGAAGCACTGACGACAGAGCCCGATCGCGTGTTCAACTCCCATCTCTGGAGATGATCGTTGACCCTTATTCATGATAACGATCTCTGCCTTCTTAGGTTTGCGGAAGCAGAGAGTCTTATCACCGATCTCTATCGTGACAAGCTTACCGTGAAGGCTCCTAAGAGCGTCAACCTTGGAATCAGACGGCGTTTCGGTTTTGGCTTCAGACATGTTCAAATCAACTCTTTCCCATTGACCTTCATGGTCATAAAACTAAACGGATATTCGATCTGCAAAGCTCCAGCGCCTTGCTCGTGATCAATGTTGAACGCCTTCAGACGACACGAAATGCACTCAACAGAACGCACTAATCCAGACTCGTTAACGAGACTGTAGTCCAGCGTCCATAGCTTCAAGAGCGGCTTCTCTCCCAGGTCCGTCAAGAAGTCGTTACCCTGTTCAAAGTCAGAGAACGTGAACGAGCCTACACCACCCTGAAGCTGTCCAGGCGTACGGCGTAGCGGCTTATTCGAAGCTCCAAAGACGAACTCTTCTTCAAGTTCTTGAGCCAGAGAGACGTTGCCGATACACAGATACTGTTTATCGTTCGCCACGATCCGACCGTGCGAAAACGAAAACGCGAAACCTTCATGATCTGGGAACGTCGCCATTTTCTTTTTCCTTCAGAGTAGAGATAACTTCACGCTTACATTTCTCGATTTCTCTAGCGAGCAATATTGCGTGCGTTGAATTTCCAACCAAGCTAGCTCCGTATTCAGCTAGCCCAGCGAACGCCTTTTCAATCTTGGACTTCATAGCAGGTTCACCAGATTCTGTGCGATGCCTAGAACCGCTTGAGCGATGCCAGCGGGTGACAGGATAACATCTGCGCCGTCAATGCGCATAGACAGAAACGAGAAAGGGTACTCAGCGCCAAGCGCTTCAGCGCCAGCCTGATGATCGAACGATACACTAAGCAATCGACATGCCTTGCACTCGATAGAGCGTACGGTGCCGTCTTCCTTAACCAGCGTGTAATCCAGAGTCCAGAGCTTCATGAAAGGATCTGGCTTGAGCGAACGAAAGAAATCGGAGCCTTGCTCGAAGTCAGAGAAACGCAAGTTTCCCATTCCCATTCCAAGCTGTCCCGCGCTACGCCGCAAAGGCGCTCGACTGGTACCGTACACAGGCGTGTCAGACAGATCCTGTGAGATCTTGACTCCGTCAATTCCAATGTACTGACGATCGTCTACCTTGATCACAGCGTGCGAGAACGAAATCGCAAAACCGGAATGATCTGGAAAGCCCATTAGTACGGTTTCCTAAAGTCGTGTTGCGTGTATGCAAGCTCTATAGAGTCCTGAATCGTCTGAGTCTCATCTTCGCTTTGATCCCAATCACGCTTATGGCCCTGAGACAGGCTCAGTTTGGATTTCTTATCCAATTGCGCCTTTATCATGTTGGCCATTTGGATCCTGAGAATCTCGGTCTGAGCCGCGTTGGCAATCGACTGACGCATACACACGAGACTGAAATAGGCCGACGATCCTGTCAGAAAGACAAGAGCGATAGCATAAATCAGAATCATGGTTCCGGTTGTCATTTTGCTATATCTCGCAACAGTCCGCGCGCTCTGTAACTCAATACAGAAGGACAAGGCGGCGGGTTTGATCGACGATATGCGCGTTTCAGACGTTCTACTTCAACAGTGACTTCAGGTCTTGGATCCGAGCCTCTTGAAGATCGTCGTTTCGTTTTTCTGTTTCCAGAAGGCGGTTCCAGAGCTTCCAAACCGCGAAACCCAATAGCCCTGCCAATGGCCCTGAAGCAACTAATGATTCTCCGATTGATTGCCATTCCATTTTTCCTCTTTACCGGGTGACGTTTCCGCCAAACGGCAATCCCGGGGGAATGCCTGGCATTTGAGTTGGTGCAACAGACCTGAGAAATTTGACCTGATCGCCCTGACGAGTAACGACCCTGACGGCGCCGTTGTTGTTGCCTTCAACGGTCATCAGAGAGCCCAGCTCAGAGCCCAGCAACAGACCACAGTGGCCTGTGCCGTCCGAATGCAGGTAGTATACCACGTCAGCCGGTAAAGGCTCAGTCACATTCGGCAGTAGCTTGGACAGGCGCTGAACAGAGGCCTCTTTGATTTCAGGGTACCCAGGCAAGCTGATGCACCATGAAACGAACGCGGCGCACCAGGGCAAGCCCAGTGCGCCGCAACGTCGTGTGAATATGTCGATCGTCGGGCTCCGATTCGACAACGGCGGAGATTCACACGTTCCAACGAACCCAAGCGCTCTCGCTATGATCTGCTGACGCGGCACGGAATGCAGCGACAGATCAAGAGCCCATTGCGTTTTCTTACCGATCTTGCCGTCGTCTAGCAGCCTGACGCCTAAGTGATCGGTGTGTTCTCTCTGAAAGTCTGCGATTGCAGAACCACTCAGGGATAGCGAGAGCATAGTAAATTCCTTTACCCGTCAGCTTAAGCAAGTTGAAGCTTAAACGATAGAGTAGTTGTGAAGCGCTTTGCATATCCCAACGGGATCGAGCTCACGGTCGCAATGATCGTCTTGGTTGAAAGTACATTGTTGGTTCTGTCGACTTGGTAACCAATGTCAGAGACATGACCAATCTTACCGTCAATACGGGTCGGGCCAACGCCACGAAGCGACGAACCGATCACATTGTCTAGCGCGCGCTGAACTCGCTTCTCAATGCTCTGTGCCGCGTCTTCAGTCAACGAACCAGTGCCGTCACCCTTGACCGTGAAGCTCTGAGAAATCAGATCCGTATGCTGAGCGGACACGGTCCGACACGCCAGATCCATGATGCGCCGGTGCTGCCAGAACTCGAAATCAGAGCCTAGCGGGCTCGACATTGGCGCATTGGTCAGGAAGAATCCGGGCTTGTTCGGATACGTGCGAAGCGTTGCGAACTTCGCGGTATCTAGCCCAGCGTTATTCAGAAACTCGTTCTGAGAAATCGACTGGCAACCTGGAATTGCTCCAGCGCTGTCAGCTCCAGACACGATTGCAAGGTCAGTGCTAACAACGTTGCCGGCTGCCCTGAGCCCGACGAAGTTGACGGTCCCCATCTTCGCAAACGCTCTTCCTACCAACGGGAACGGTGCCGGCACATAGAAGTTTCCGAAACATTTAAGGCTTCGTTCGCTAGCAAAACCAGTCGTTGCGTAAGACGTGATTTGGGTAGCGGCCACATCTCGACCGCTGTTCATAATCGCCCCAAAGTAACGATCGAACGTGGTAACGAAACTGTCCATTTTCGTCTCAGTTGCAGCGAGCAACAGAGAACCAGCGACAGACGTTGGGGCATCACCAGCAATCAGGAAATAATCCCATTGAAGCAACGAAAGCTCAGCAGCCGTGAACGCGAGGTTTAGGTTCGTTGCATCAAAGTGCGGCGCATTCGCTTGTACCACGTAGAACGATCCAGCGACGTACGGAGCGACCGTGCCGACGCCAAACTCGGCGCTTACACCAGACGTTCCTAGAGCGACGATAGCGGCAGCCTGAAGCTCTGGGGACTGAGTAAGGCCACCGTCTAACGAATAAGTGAATTTCGTAACGGTGCGTGCGCCACCAACCGTAATCGTAATCTTGACGTCAAAGTCATTCTTGGGTGCGCTAGTAGCCACAACGAATGCAACGGCGTTATCAGCACCACCACCAGAGCTTGCCACAGTAGAAATCGTCGTAAGGTTCGTCGACGTATACGAAGCCGCAACGTTGCTCGTTACTCGCGTGCAGACCACAGGGCCACCAGCAAGGCCTAGAATGAACCCAGCCATGTCATTACCAGGACCGTGAACACCGAAAGCGTCCTTCAGGTTACGCGGGTTGCCGATAACAGTAGGAAGATTGACGGTTCCGCTTTCGAAAACACCAATGATATGAGGGATAGAACTAGCTGGCGTGGAGATTCCCAAGCCGCCGTCAAGGATGGTATTAGTAACGCCAGGTAGAGGCATGATTACGGGTCTCCAATTTCAAAGGCTAAACTTGTGTCATCAATCACAACGGACAGAGGCACAGGCGGAGCAACTCTCAACTTAATGATCAACTCAAAAACCAAAATAGGCTGGCGCACCGTATGTGCTCCACCCTTAGAATCTTGTCCGCCCCATTCGTAAGCGTTCTCAGCTTCAAACGCATTCGGGCCCATGATATCGAAAATCGCGTTAATTAAGTTGTCGAACAACTGATCGAGCGTGTCTTCGTTCTCGGCGGCAAGTGTGACCTTCAGGCGCTCGTTCCGAGCGAAACGCCCATGTCGAGTGACGTTCCTGACGCTTAGAGGGACGTTCGCGCTACTGAACTTTACGGTGCCTGACGCGCGCTCGAACGAGATACGGCGCTTCTGGTCGCGACGTCCAGCAAGCTTGCCTGTAGCGCCTTCAGTGAACAGCACAGAGGCGTCAGCAAGCTGTGCCTCCACCGCCTGAACGAAGTCGTCAAAGCTACTGTCTGCCACGAAAGTGTTCTTTCAGAGCTTGCGGAAGGATCTTCACAATGCGCGCTCGCCATTTCGGAGACAGGCGCTTATCCGGGATCATCTTGCGAGCTACCATCTTGCGCGTTGAGTCCTGATGCCAACGCGCGTAAGGGGCATCGTTACCGAACGAGCATGCGTACTTTGCGACCCTGACGAACCAGCCTTGACGCAACGTAAGCGTCTTGTTCATGAGGGGGTAAGGCGTCCCTCCACGCTTCAGATACAGGCTATACCAACTCTTTCGCCTTGCCCATTTGCGTCCAACCGGATCCGTTTTAGTTCGGAAACCTTCGTCGATTAGCGTCAGAGCTTCTTTTCTGATCAGCTGAGACGACCTGAGCAACGCCTCATCAGACTTCTCTAGCCGACGAATGAAGCGCTTAAATTCTGCCATCGTTGCGGATGCCGAGATTGCGGACAATGCTTCTAACGATAGGCCCGCCTTCGTGCACAGCGTCAGTAGCATCAGCCAAAATATCTAGACTCACTTTGCCGCAAGCGAGTTTCTCAAGCCATTTCACAGTGTCTTGATAGCCAGACTTGATCGATTCATCCGGACCAGCCTCTGGGTCCCAACCCAGAGACTGGAGCGCGTACCACATAGAGATTCGAACGCTCGAATCCTTGATCTCCAGTGGAGTACTACTCAGCGGAAGCGCGTAACGTCCTCGCAAGTGACTATCGATGAAAGCGTCAGCTCTCGCGATAATCGCTGCTGGATCCGCTAGCTCATCAACGGCGGCTTGACGTAAGCCGCCGTTGACGAGATCCGCTTCCACTGAGTAAGCCAACTTAGATAGCCTTTGCCATCAAGAACCACGGACCGTAACTCGCCACAGCGCGACCGTCTTGACCCCAAACGAATTCCTTGTGAAAGAATACGTTCGCGTCATCAACGTTCGTAAGCGAAGTCATCTTGACCGCTTCACGAAGCTGGTAGATCAAAGGCTTGATCGACTTCGTGGTATCAGCAACGAACCATTCAGTCGGAGCGTTGGCAAGCTCAGGAATTACAATGTAATTCATGTCTCCTTTTTGAATGTTCGTTGAACCGTTCGCGGCGCGCTCAGCAAACAGAATCGTCTTTGCAGCAAACTCGAGTTGCGGCGGGACGATCAACAGGTTCGGATAGACACCCATTGGAAGCCCGTCTTCACCCGTGTAGCTGATCATGGCCTGACGAACCTTGTCCAGGCCGACACCAGCGCCCGCAACCAGAGGAGTCGCGCCAGACGTTGCAGCGGTAAACAGATTGCTCTGGACACCAGCCGGATTCAGCGTGTGCAACGCGCTGAAGAACGGGAGACCGTCAAAGCCGAGCGAAGCAGCGGCGGAACCAGCCTGGAGAGCACCCTGAACCAAGATGTCAGGGAGTTTCTTGCCCTGACGCCCCATCTCAGACATGAGCGGAGACCAGATACCCAAGTTATCGTCAGCAAAGTCGTTCCTGGGAACCTTCACGGTCAATTCCCAGTCCTTATTTTCGACAACGAACGAATGGGTATTCAGGTTCTGAAAGAGCCTTGGTCCAACCCATTCACGCATCTGTAGAATGCGTTGCATCCAACCGTAAGTGTTCGTCTTGGTAGACGACGGAATAACGGTTGCGATATTTTGATACCAGTTGGGGGTTTCGCTCCATGCTGCACCATACAGCATGCTGAACGTGGTCTGAAGAATTGAGATAGCAGTTTTAGTGATGAGCATTGTCGTAAAACCTTAGGTCGCATCAACCGTCTGCGACGAGTTACGCGGCCACTGAATGGTAACGAACACCAAAGTCGTTGAAGCGACTTCGTATACGATACCAGCGATAGCGTTGGTGCCAGCCGTCACGCCAACGGTTTCGTTGTCGATAGCGTAGACTTCTTTGCCGACGTCGTTCTGAGCAATACCAGCAGCCGCATTTATGAAACCGAAAGTGCCGGTGTTAAACTGAATCTTTCGCGTATTGCTTGCGCCCGTAAGAACGGTTTCCTGACATACACCGCAAACAACCAGTGTCGCGCCAGCAGAGCCTACAACCGGCGCAAGCTTTCCGTTTGCGTCGACATAAACCATCATGCCTTTGAAATACTGAGTCGAGTCCAGACCCTGAATGGCATGAATGCCACCAGAGGAATGCTCGAGCTCAAGAACAGATTTTTCAGCAGTAATTGCCATTACGACACCTGAGCCTTCTTCATGGGAAACTCACCTGGCACGAAGGCGCCGTTATGAGCCGAAAGGAAAGTCTGCATTTCCGCAAACTCCGAAGTCTTTGAAGTGAGACCAAACATCTCAAGGATCTTGTTCGTCTCTTCCGCCACAGCGACGGGAGCCGTTGCGACGGGAGCCGTCACAGAGGTAGACGACGCAACAGCAGCCGGCGCGGCCGCTCCGAAACTCTCCAGGACGCCGAAGGTCTGGGTTTTGGCCCAAGCATGTAGCGACGGGGCTAGCTTGCCAGCCGCACTCAGCGTGGCAATTAGACCGTCCCGTTTGGCCGTCTCAGCGGCGGTGGACAACTCAGTCACCTGAGTCGCAAGCTTCGTGTTATCGGCCGTCAGCGTGGCAACCTGAGCCGTCACGGTGGCAGCATGCGTACCAAGTGCTTTGATCTTGGGCTCGACTTCAGAGACTGCGGCGCAGCCTAGAATCCCGAGCAAGCGGGCCAATTCTGGATCCATCTTGATTTTCTCCGTTACTCGGGTCTTAGACCCTACACTCGTGGCAACGATCGGCTTCTGACCGTTCGTTGCAGGCATACACAGCAGAGCCACGTTCATTAGCTCTAGGATTCGTCCGTCTTCATATCCGACGTAACAGAACGGCGAATAGAACCGGTATTCTCGATTGGACAGAGCGGTTAGAGCGGCTGGTGTCCACTGAATTTGAGTGGCCCAAAGCTCCCCGCCTCTGCCTTCTGGAACGAACCAAGCTGAAGCTCTATGATCCGTCCCGTAGACCATTCCGTGACCGTAATCAAAAGGCAGCTTGTCTAAGCCGCGCTTCTGGAAACGAGACATAACCATCTCGCAAGCTTTCGCGTCGCAGATGATCGGGCCCTTAGTTGTCTCGTTCAGGCCATTCGCAAACAGACGTAGCTCGGTAGGCGGATCTTTCGATTCGCCTAACGAGAGAATCAGTGTTCTCTTACGAGTTTTCACTCTCCCAAGCTTTCATCTCTTTCTCAGAGAGTTTGCGCTCAGTCAGCAACGTCTTGCGAACATGCTGACGCTCGAAAACGTGCCGCTTCTCGGTCTCAACATAACCGTCTTTCATGACGTTCTTCCCTTCAGCCGTAAGCTTAGGGACGTTGATTTCGATCAGCTTGTCTTCAGGGATACGATCACACGTATCCTTGATCGACTTGTAAGCGTAGCTACGGAGGAACTGATTCGTTAGCGACGGAACTTCGCCGGTCTTAACGAGTCGTTCGAATTCTCTAACGCCAACTTCTTCAAATTTGGCGTGAAGCTCATTGATTGGGGCGTTCGGATGCTGGATTTCTGACATGGGTAAGGCTCCTGAACAGAAGCCTACCCGAAATCAGGGAAAGACGCAACGTCAAGTTAATTTTAGTTAACGGCCTGAAGGCCCATTCGCACGAGACCGTCCAACGGGATCTTGTGCTTCTTATTTAACTTGACAATCCTATTTATCTCCTTCAGCCAATTCGCGCGTGTGTACGGTCTATTGGTATCGAGCCGGCGCGCAGCCTGAAAAATCTCTTCAATCAGCTTATCTCGTGTCATAGCAATCCCCTGAGTCTTAGCACGTCTTCCACTAACTTGTGAGCTTTAGGGGCATTCTTCAACAACCATTCAGGGTGCGCTTTCGAATGGTACGCAGCAAACGATTCAGCAAAGTACTCTTGGCGGTTCTCCCTTGCGTAATCCGAAATGTGCTCACGGTCGCTAGCATTGAAACGACTGTTGATCAGGTTGTCTATGTCGTGATGAGCGGAGCCTACCTGATCGTTCAAGTGCAACATATGACCGAACTCATGCACAGAAACATTAGAGACATAATCAGAAACAGAAACCTCTGTTTGCGCTATCAAATATCCTTTTCCAGGCGCCACAGACCTTGCTACGTTAAGCGCTGCTCTGCCATGCACCTTGAGAGCTTCTCCACCAAAATTCCGAGCAACGCCAGCTGAGAAAGCGAGCCCACTGCCGCCCTCTATCGTGTCAGACATTGAAGCGAAGTTTTCGAATCCAACTCGTTTATCAGTAATCGTTAGCGAATCCAGCGAGCGACCCGGCACACTCCAGAACTTCTGAAAACCAGCTCTGTTCAAACCATCGTAAATCGCTTCACGGTGTTGCTCGGAATGAGAACCGACAATTCTTACCCGTTTAACGTTGTCCCCTAACAATCCTGGAGTGTCATTAAATCCGGACACTATCTCAGTCGCGCTAGGAACTTTAGGTTTCTTGATCTGTGGCTCTAAAGGCTTAGCTACGTTGCGGATTTTGCGTTGTGCAGTCGCTACTAACTGAGCATCATACTTAGCAGCTCCAAGCATGTCCAAAGCGTTCACACGGGCTTGCGGCGAGAGACCCCAGCCGCCTGAAGGCCTCTCTCTAGGGAGCCCCACAGTGATGCCCCTACGCCCGGCAGTGCGCATGGAGACCATGCGAACGAGAGAGCGGCAACCCCAGTGCAATGGAGGCCAGTGAAATTGCCAGAAGCCAGCGTCCCACGGTAACAGGATCGCGTTGTACTTCTTACAGACACGAGTCGTGCGAAGATCGATGATAGCGTCAAACAGATAGTAGCCTAGACGCTTCACAAGGTCAGGGTCGTGCATCATGTGCCAACGACCCTGATTCATGTGATCCATGATCAGCGTGCGTGTAACCACGTCCACACCTTGTGGTATGTGTTTCGCCGTACGCTTGATCGGTCTAGCCATTACGTGTTGGTAGGTGGCACGTCTTTAACCTGACCTGTGCCTGTAGGGTTTACCCATTTCTCCGCTTCTTTATCGATCGGCAACGTGAAGCCGCGATCGTCGGGTTCGTCAAATTCATTTGCGCGTTTTTTGAGTCGTCTTCCCACGGAAATCTCGATTCGTAATCTCGTTAATTCGAGCTGCGTCCTGATGCGATAGCCCCTTAGCCGGCTTAGGCCTGTCTCTCCAGGCCTGGAAAGATTTACCGATCGTCTCAACGACTTTCGGAACCAAGCTCAACAGATATTCAATCATACAACCTTTAGCTTAGGCCCAACGGATAGCTTGATTTCGAAATCCAGCCAACGGGTGAAACCACCAACTGTGCGATTGTTCTGCCAGGCCTTCTGAACTTCAACCAAGACTTCGAGACGAATCTCTTCTTTGCGATCGCGCACCCTGACGGTGCAAGCGTCAACCCTAGCCTGTTCGTCTCTGACAGCCTTGACCGGCGATACACGTGCGCGCGCGCGATCGTTGTATTCGATCTGACGCTTAGCACAGACGGTGCAAGATTTGATCTTATGTCCGCGCCTGTCTATTTGGCCATTACGATCGTTCTCGCGTCCACAGTCGCACTTACCGGCAGCATAGTTTCGCTCTTTAGCGAACTTCTTTTTCTTGGCGCAGTAAAGATTGTAGGTTCGTTTGCGCGCCTCTTGTTCACTGTTGGCTTCAACAACGAAAGCGAAAGAAGATTCACTCTTATAATCGGTAAGAAGTTCGCAACGGAGCACGTCCCCGTTGTCGGCGTATTCAACTAGGTAGTGATTCATAACCATACTTTCTCCAGATGCTCAAGGATCTTAGCTTTGCAATCTTCAAGCTCAGCTCCTCGGATCTGAAACTCTGTCATGATTCGTAATGGCTTATCGTGCAAGCGAATGTATGTGTTTAACGACACTAGCCAAGACTCTTTCTCAGCAAGCTCAGTCAGCGCTTGCAAATCGGAAGACTTGATAGGCGTCTTCTTTAGGAACGCCGTTATCTGTTTAAACAGGTTCACTCTGAGCGTCCTTCACAACGGCGTAACGCCCGTCAAGCTGAGCAAGAGTCATTGCTTGCTCCAGAAGGTCAGCTAACGCGCTAGGATCAGCCTGACCAAACGCTACCCGGATCCTGTTGTCTAGGTCAGGGTAAGACGTTGCAGCGCGAACCATGAGCATCAACGTCTTGACGTCGGCTCGCATCAAGCGCGCTGCCTCCAGTCCAGTCGTATCGGCAACCCGGTCCGCATACTCCACGCCCTCCAGGGCGCCATCCGCTTCGTCTCCAGAGGCCAGAGAGAGCTTCTTACCAACCGGCTTAGGTTCGATCGGCTCAGGCTTCACGAAGGTCAACTCTAGCCCATACTGACCAGCGACTTCTTCCAGGTTCTCTATCGTGTAACCAGCGGTTCCGAACGTAGCAAACCCGGTAGCAAGACTAGATATAGCCGTTGCCTTCTGATTCTTGTCTTCCGGTGGATCGGTCGTCCAACACGGATACGGAACTTCTTTGCCTTCACCAAAGTTCAAACGAACGAACGGCGCAAAGATCTGAACTTGAATGTCTTCCGATAAACGTTGCGCTATCGCTTTCGCTTTGATTCTATCGATCGACTTCTCATGCGTCTCAGCAGCAGCGCGATTCGCTCCAGTGCTAGCCACTTCAGAACCTAGGTTAGCGCCTTCAAGTAGAATCTTGATCTTTCTATCAGCGCGCTCGATAGCTGCCTGAAACGTTTGCCAGCTCTGATCCGTTGGCTCCAGAAGCTCCAGATCATAGGAACTCCACTCATCAGTATCGCGCGGCAAACCAACAACGCCTTCAGATCCCATGTCCTGAACGTCATCAACGAAATCTTTCTTTTCGTTGCTCTCACTATTCAGTGGAACATAAGCCTTTACAATCGGTAGGCCGTGACGTTCGTTGTAACGATTCCAGTCGCGAAACGTTGCCTGTTTGAAATACCAGAGTCGAGCTAGCGCGCGGATCACACCGCGATAAAAACCGTAATCTCCGTCAGTGTGAAGAAACCAGAGACCGTCTCCAGGCGTAACGTCAAACATGCATTCACGAGCCATGTAACGCCAAGTATTACGCTCAGCGTCATAGAACGAAAACTCCGGATCCAGAAATTTCAGAACCGGATACCAAACGCCTTCAGTCGTTACCCACTGAAGCACGCCGATCGAAACTCCCATCGCTACTTTCGTTTCGATTATCGAGTAGAGCTGAGCGTCTGGAATGATTTTCTTGTGAAGCTCTTCTGTCTGGAGCTTAATCGCTTCGTCTTCACATTCGATAGTGAACGGCGCCTTCAGGATCGCGTTTACAAGCTTTTGCATGGAAGAAGGAATTTCGTCGTCTTCTCCCATCGATCGCCACATCTGAGCCGTTCGCGACATGTCGCCCGTCATATGCTGACGGAGCGCGCTGAGAATAGATGCCAAGCTCCAGCTGGTTTGGATCGATGGCTGCCAATGGCTAATGGTCTGCTTAGGTCTAGTGTTGGCCATTATCAGGCGGGCCTTTCACGGCGCACGAAAGGCAGCAATAGCCCTTGCGCATTTCAGGAAGTAAATGGAAACGGGTGTTAGGAAGAAAATCCGTCCTACAGGACGGACACTTCCAGAATTCTGCTGATACAAGCGCGCGCCTGGGGTCAGGCGGCTGCCAGCCTTCTGTAAACGCTACGGAACGCTCTCTCACGAGCGGAAGCGTATCATAGAAGGCGCTTGATTTCTAATTCGTTTTGATCCAGCCAGGCCTGCCCAGCTTCAGGGTCCGAGAGCTGGCCGTCAAATTCGAGCTTGCCGCTCAGGTTGACTCGGACATGAATCCCGATCACTCCGTAATAGGCCAGGCTCTGAGCTACAGACAGCTCCAGGGGCTTCGCTCCAGGGAGCGTGGCAAACGGAGAGCGCTTTAGAGGAACGCTCTCTCTGGCCAGCCTACGCTTAGCAGCGGCGCTTGCCGGTTTCTTCTTTGACTTCGGAAGAGCCGCCGAACGTTCCTCTGTCCACAGGCTGTCTTGTTTCTTCAATTAACGTTCCTGTCCCACGAAGGCAACTTCTCAAGCGAGCCGTAACGCCAATCGAGGAATATATCTACGGCTTGATTTCGGAAGCCTCTGAAGCCACGCAAGTCCTGTTGCGTGGCCCTGACGTTCTTCAAGGCAAGATCGTACATGTGCGCGTAGCGGTTCACCTGATCGCAATATCTCAGGTTGATTACGGTTTGAGCCACGAACCTGGCTCCAGTCTGAGTTACGTCTTTCATTTGAACGTTACCGTGGCTTTGGTTCCGTCTGAAAACACGTGAAGCATGTTTTCTTCATCAACCCATATCTCCACGTAAGCGCCTGTGGCAACGGTTAAAGTAACCGTTATCTCAAGCTCTACCGAGCCAATGATCTTTTTCGTGGCTTCGTTAACTATGGCTTCGATTTTTTCAAACATGTCACTCACCTGATCCTCCTTATCGGTCTGTCCAGTTCTTCCCATATCGATTCACCGTGACTCGGATTGAACTTGCAGGCTCCCAGTCCAAAGCCTCTGGAGCCGATCCTGTGAGGCATGCTCGAATCTTTCTTTCCTACCATGCCGCCACAATCGCATATCTGGCCCTGGGCTAGTCTGCAGTATCGGCAACGTGGACGGCCCTTGCGACAGAGCTTGGACACGCAACGTATTTTAGGTTCTGACACGTGTCCAAGCTTAACAGATAATCAATACGAAGAAAGCGTCTTTCCGTCCCTGGAGATGAAACGGTGAACAGCGCGGTTCCCGTTTTTACGGATGATCCGAACCTTCGCATTGGGGTGAGCTTTGGCATAGGAAGATGCGATCGAAATCAGATCCTTTGCTCGTTCAGCAGAGTTGTGAAATGTCACGAAACCTTGTCCACCTTCAACCTGGATAACGAACGGTTCGTCTTTCTTGATCTCTGTAAACTGAACTCCCTTGACCTGTAGACGGCGCTTGACAGTGGCGTTGGTGCGGGCGGCATTGAGTTGGTTGTTCGTTTGCATTGTCGTATTTCCTTTTAGAGTTGTTTGCTTCGTTGGCTCTAGGCGGTATCGGATGCGCACCACACGTTGCATTCGATACCCGCTAGAGCCCCCGATGGGGCTCGTTTATCTCAGGTCGTCTCTGCCAGCATTTCTTGAACCTTGGCAAGGTGCTTTGCCTTATCATTCGTCTTCAGTCCGTTTCCGCGACTCACAACCTACACCCTGTATATACGGTCGCTCTGTCGAAAGGTAAACATAAATCGACAGAGCGAACCGTATTTCTTTTCAGGCCTTCAGAATCTTGCCTGACGGGCGCTTACCGAAAGCGAATCCCGCGTCATCCTTGCTTTGCTCCAGGGTGGCCGTCAACTGGACACGAAGACCTTTCAAGTTACCGTAGTCTTCCGAGATTCCCTGAACCTTAGGAGCGTCCCGCAAGATAGCGACAGGGCAGGATACCCAGCAGCGCCAGCCGTCGTCAGACTGAACAATGATCTTGGTTTGCGGACCGTATGCGCCAATCGTGTGTTTCACCTTCACAATCTCACCTGAGAACACAACGCGCCCGACTGGAGCTGGAGGCAACTTGGTTCCGAGTGACTTGATAAAGTCAACCGTTGCGACGCTCAGATGTCCGAACGCAATCAGCTTACCCAGCAGCTCCTTTGCCATAGCGCGCTTGGCGCCCTTGAGAGCGACTTTGAAGGCGGGAATGAGCCCGTGTGCCTGAGCGAATGCGTTGGCTTGCTTGCGGGCCGCCTGACGGCGAATACGAGCCATCTCCAGGCTACGCGCGGCGAACGTCTTGGCTTTGGCTTCGTTGCGAGCTACGCGCAATGCCTTGGCGCGCGCTGAACGAACTTGCTTGATCTTGGCAATCAAACCCAGGTCACCAGTCTTCTTTACGCACTCACAGCCGACCTTGAACGAACGGCCGTCTGAAGACTGAATGTGGTACATATCGACAATGCCCGTTCCGCAGTAGTCGCAAGACCCGCCGCACTGGAGCGGAGCGCCCGGGCAAGCCTGAAAATACTTGCGCTCGTTGCCAACGAACGTGAACGGAGCCGAACCCAAACCAGCCGTTTCAAAAATGTGTGTCATGTGAATCCAAAGCCTCCACTGATACAGTACGGCGCCGTTCAGAAAGAATAAACATAAATCGACAGAGTCTGTGTCTTTTTATGTTTCGGGCCTAGTTATCGGAAGATCCAGAAAGAACGCGAGTGGCTCCGCTTCCGCCGAATGATTGTCGAATCCGTACATAAAGAAACGTAAACACTTAGGAGTGTTAACGATAGGCATGTAAGTTCCGTCTTTCAGACAATAGCTTATGTCTTTCGAGCACAGGCTGATGCCACTGATCTCGGGGAAAGCTTTCTGAATCGCAATCACCCCAGGGCAAGCATGGCAATGACCTGGGAGCCCGTTCTTTATATCGTCTTTCGTTATCTCGACTAGGCGGTTCATTTGTAATCGATCTCCAGCTCGACACGACCTTTTGATTCAGCTTTATTAATCGCATTCTTGATTCTAAATACCTCATCTTGCACATGAACCACGTCTCTCATGTCGGTTAACAAGCTAACCTGTAGTCTCTCGTGATAAACTATCATTTCAGCAAGATGTCTCTTGTGCCAGCTGAGCGGTTTAGTCTCTTTCTTATTAGCCATTGTCGTTTTTCTTTCAGCTCTCGATTCCGTCTTTAACCAAACCAAGTTGTTCACACGCTTCCCAGGCCAGGATACGCGCCTCTTTAGCTCCTTTGAGCGACTGGACTACCACGATCGGCTGAACGCCTCCCTTGAGTGTCACAGAACAATAAACGCGCGGCATGTTCGGCTGGAGCTTGTAAAAGTTGACAACTGAGCCTCTGGGAAATCTCATCATAACTGATCCTTGAGTGTGTAGTTTCGTTGGCCCTAGTCCGGGCGCCGGGGACAATGACGGCCGCGTATCCGTCGTGCCTTGCCGGTCGCCCAGGCTGGGGCCCCCGAGGGGGCGGGTGGTTACTTGCGACACTCATCGCACGGGCAAGGCACCGGCCCCAATTGCGCGGCGGTGAATTGTAGCGCCTTGCGCTCCGCCGAACGCCGGTCGCGACATGCGCAGCATGCGGGATGGTCGCACCGGCAAGCGCTGGTCTCGATTGGGCGGGTCGTGTTGCTGGCGTTCATGGTGGTCGTCCTTCGTTCCGGGCCACGACTTGCGGCACTCAATGAGTATGGATCAACGCGAAACGAAGTGCAAACATAAATCGACAGAGCGTGTGTCTTTTTATGTTTATCGGCGGAAAGCACTGCGAATCTGCTGGGCTCTCGACTCTTGAACCGCTCGCTTGATTCCCGAATTCAGGTCTTTCGCTTCTTCCGCAATACCCGAAACTCCCAGAAGCTTCCAGAGTGCCGCTAGCGCGTCCACACGGTCGTCACACAGGTCTTTCACGCCTGTGAAGCCACAGACTTCGTCAACGAAGTCGCTCACCCATTCGGCGCTGTCAGGCTCGGGAACGAGTATGTTTCCAAGGTTCCAACCGTCTTGAGCTGCTGGCGTAGCTCGAACGTACTTATCTGCTGAAGCAATTCGGTAAGTGAATCCCTTGACGCTACGTTTTATATGTTGCGCCGTTCCTTTTTCCGTGCCTGAGCATAACCACAATGTGCGACTTTGTTTCGTGGCTCGCGCCATGATGTCTGTGAACTCTGGACTCTGGCACTGGCGGCGAATCTCGTTCGTTAGGTAGACCTTCTTTCCGTAGCGTCTACCCTGGAGCAACACAGACCAGTCCGATCGCGTCTTCTCTGAGTAAGCAAGGTCAGCTCCGTTGCCACGTGTGAATCCAACGCCTCCAGTTGGAAGCTCAGTGTAGAACGTTGGCTCTCCGAACAGAGCTTCTCCACGTGGACGTGGACGCCCCTGATACATGCTCGCCCATGTATAAGGGTTGTTCTTGAACTGCTGAAGCCACGTACTTGGACGTCCGGCTTCCCAGAGAGCTTCACCAATAGCGCGACCGTTGACGTCGTCTTCCGAATCGCACTCTGCTGGTATGCGCAGATACACCCATTTGAAGAGCTTGATCAGTCTCCCGATCATGTCGTCAACGTGCCAGCGTGTAGCCATAGCAACGCAGCTGGAGCCCGGGTGACGTCGGGTCTGCGCAACGTCTGTGAGCCACTCCCAGCCACGTTCGCGAATCACCTTGGACTCAGCGTCTTGCCTGTCTTTCGTTGGATCGTCGATTAACGTCAGGCCGCTAATCGGATTACCCGTCAAGCCACCACCTAAACCAACGAAACGGATCTGTGTGCCCCCATCACAGTTCAGCTCGCCTTCAGCCTCACGTAGCTTAGGATTCAACCCAGCAAGCGCGCATAGGTCTCTTACCTTGCGCGCTACCTGAATCGCTCTGGTGAAGTTATACGTAGCGTAAGCATGAGACAGGCCTGGAGCGCGCTGAGACAGCGACACGAAGGCGTGCTTAGCAATCTCCGTCTTACCGTGCTGTGGCGGCCCGCTGAAGGTTAGGTTGACTTCTTGTGGTCGTCCCTTCTCATCGATCGTATTGTCGAGAGCTTCAACGTAGCTATCAAACCAAACGGGCGGCTGAAGCTTAGGACTGCACTGTTGCATGCAGTCATAGATCTTGAGCTTAGGTCGGTCCCTTTCTTTCGCTTTGGCTTCCTTCAGTTTCTCCCGACGTTTCAGAGCCTCTGCCACCAACGGATTCATTACGTCTTTCTTTTACACGAAGCTCTGACGCGAGCAATGACCACACGCCAGTCGGTCCCCATATAGCGAGAAACAGCAATGCAAAAGCTCCGTACGCCGCGATTGCCTCTAGCACTGTTACAACGGTAGCAAGCTGTTGCGAGGTTAGTTCTAGCATTCGTTCCGCCTTTGCTTCGTGGTCTTATATGATCCAACGTTAGCCGTTCGCGCGAGAGACAATAAACACAACAGTTATTGTCTCTAGCATAAATTGCTATACGCTTCTTACGGGCCGCCCAACTCGATGAGCGGCCCGGGCGCTTGTTGTGTGCTTCAGTCGCCAACTTATCTACGGAACGTAGGCTTGAATAGCATTCTTCTGTGACGCAGTGAAGTCAAGCAATCCGTTCTTTAGTACATCATTGCTGTTGACGGCCATCGTACCAGCGGACGAGTGCCCCCAGCCTCCACAGTGCCCAAGCTCATGAAGTGTAGAGTTTCGAACGATACGATTGCGCTCTACTTGAGACAGGCCATTCCAAACGAACGCGCCTCCGTACGAAGTCTCAATCACCTTGAAAAAGATCGACACGGCGCAACCTTGAAACTTGCATACTCGGCCCGATCCAGCGACCTGAGTACAAGCCGACGCAATTGTCGATTTAGCCTTTGGTGAACCAGCTGGCATCGCATCGAATATCACCTGCACAACAGTTTCCGAACCAGCTCCACTAACCAAAGCGTCCCAACCGCGCGAACCATAGACAGCGGTGAATTTCGTAATTCCGTCTCCAATGGCTTGAGACCAATTCACGCCGTTGCTATCTGGTGGAGCGAACGAGCGAATTCGCATCACCTTGTCAGCGGGTAAGAAGCATCCGTTGTTCGACGGGAACGGAGCCGCGCCACATGGAAACGAGTCCGTGCCAGCAGCAAACTCTTGAATCCCGTATCCCGATGGCACCGTTAGAGCTTGCTCTAACGTACCTATTTTAAGCCCGTCAACTTCTTCGTATTCAGCGCCGCACCCAATAAGGAGAAACGCGAATGCTAGTAGATGCTTCATAGACAGTTCCCCGCAGCAATCGAAAAGCTAGTTGGGTTTTGGACCTTGTTGTAGCTGTTTGCTTGGCAGAGCCGCCCAGGCTCGAACTCAAAGAAATCAGTTGACGTCCCGCTGAAGGAGTCGGCCCGTTGAGAGCAGGTAGCATTCCACCACCTATCACTGCATGGTGTTAATGGATTCCATGGAATGAATCCTTGCCCTGTCGTCATCACAGCCGCCGCTTCTATGCCGTGCTCAAAAAGCTGCTCGCGTCCGCCGTCGAAGGTGTTAGCCGCGATCCTTGTTGCGTCCACAGTGATTAGCATGATGTGCTTGTTTCGATAGTACAGTCCCGGTAGTGACTCAGTGAGTAGCACGTCATTGACAACCGGGTTGGCGGCTCTATGGGTCAGACACACGAAGTGACTGATTAGATGATCGCCGTAGTTCCCGCAGCTGCCGACACGGATAATCACATTAGGGTTCCCAAATTGTACGGTAGATACCTCTTGAAACGTCCAGCTAGAGTCAAGATAGCCGGGCGAGCTTAGGATGTTGTAAGCGCGCACCATCTCAGTTTTTGGGGTTCTGCTCGGATAGACGCCGGCAATTTGGAAGTCCGCCGCTCCCGGCTCGAAATAGTACCGGATATTTTTCGTGTCGGGCAGAAAGCAGCTCTCCGGAGCCGGCATGTCCGTAGTGCACGACACTTCCCCTGTACCCTGGTATCCGAACGTGCGCTTAGAGCCATCGATAAAAGTGGTAGGCTTCACGCTCACAGCTTGTTCAACGGTTCCAAGCTCGAATTCTTCTAACTCACCAGCGTCCCCACAACCACAACCCACAAGGGCTAACAGAAAACCTAAAACGAAAGCTTTGATACTGTTCACGGTGCACTCCAGAGTAATGGGTAGAACGCGACAATCACGCCTACCAGAACCATAACCGCTATGCATGCGGCCAATGCGTAACTTTGCTTCTTCATATTTTCATCCAATCAATGATTGAGCTTGCTCAGATGCAAACGCATCCAGCAACATCTCCCAGGCTTCTTCACCTGAGAGCATTGGCTTCGCCTTCAGGTCTTTCTCCAACCTGTCAAGCGCTTTCTTAGCTAGCGGAGCTAAACTGACGTCTACTTTCTTGCTCCAGCGCGTTCTACACCTTTCGAGATACGCGAGGGCTGTTTTGGAGTCTGTACTAGCATCAACCTGAGCGCTTCGCTTTATCTCATATCGGGCGTAATGTTTAATTAACAATCGCCTTAACTTTTCGTTACGCCCAAGTAGTTCTTGAAACTCCTCTGGAAGCCAACCTTGAGCTGCAGCTGCAACTTCCGGATGCACTCCTTTCTCGATTGCAAGAACTATTTCTTTAACGTTTTTCCAATTAAACCTGGCACCTTTCGTGTACTTAGGTGCTGAAGGATTTACTGCTATTCCAGTGTTGGAATGTGTAGACATAAGTGAAACCCAACTTTACCCAACTAGTCAGCTACATTCAAGGCAAACAGCGCCCTTGACTCCAGGCTTCCACCAAACTTTCTCTCCTACTTCAATTGTCTCACCACATTCGCGGCATTTACCCGGGAATTTTGAAATTATGCAGACCGGAGGATTCTTCAGATCCTCTAATTGTTTGGTCAGCCGAGCCACAGCTTCCTGAAGGTCGCGCTTGTCACGCCGCAACAGGGCACAGCCTGAGCAAGGGACGTTAGAGGAACGCTCCGGCTTGCCCTCTGATTGCGAGTCCTGCCCGACGTAGGCGAGCGAGCATGTGCTTGCACGCCAGAAGCGCCGCTGAAGCGCTCTCAGGCCCGTTGCCGCCCATCGTGGCGAGCCGGATCAGGTGAGCGACCTTAGGCGGGATCATTACTCAACGAACTCCGCTCCAATGATTTGGATAGCCAGAAGAAGCTTCTTCATCTTGAGCTTATCGAGAGTCAATCCGCCGTCTACGTTTCGAGTCCAAGATCCAGGCGGGTAACAGAATCTGCCTAACGTAAGCCAACCAGCTTCTTTCAGCTTATCGTAAGCGATTGCTTCAGCCTCACACCTGAGCGCACATTCATAAGAATGTGGAAGCGAATCTAGCTCTCCGAACGAATAACGACCGTCAGAAACCAGTTTCCAACCGCGCCATTTAAGCCATCTTTCATAGTCACTGGAAAATTTAACAGGGATTTTGGACTTTATGCAGTTAACTAGCGAGATCATTTGATGAAAACCTATGTTTCTCCGGGAGGCCCGGTAGAACCGGGGTTGCTGGAGCCCGTAGGGTATTCTGGGAGAGAGAAAAATTCAAGTTTTTTTTGGAACTCTCTCACGTAGGCTGGCCACACTCCCGGTTCTCCCGGTTCTCCCGGAAATTCTCCGAATAACTTAACGTATTCACATAGTTGCAACATAAACGCGCTAAGTGCTTGATTGTCACAATGGCAAAACACAAGACATTCTGTCACTTAACCTGCTTAGCGCTCCAAACTATTGAATTAGTTGAAGAATCCTTTAAGGAATTGAGCTTGAATCCTCCTCTAACCGCGTTCTTTCGTTTCTCTAGCATTCGCGCAACGGTGAATGTGCCAGGTCGACCCTTCATATCACGTGAGTTTGAAGTGATCAAATGGTCGAAAGCCTCCCTTAACTCTGGAAATACAGGCGCTCTAGTGGGTGGACTGTACGTAATAGTTTCCTCAAGGTAAGCAGCGTCTAGGATTTCTTTGGTGCTTAGATACTTAACTTGCCTTACATCTTGAAGCGCGCATATCGAACGCAACAGCATAACTTCCGCTTCACGAATTGGATCAGCCGTCTCCAGCTCTAAGCGACAGTCCAAAACGTTATGTCCGGTGCTCCAGTGGATGGCCGCTGCCACGAGTGCGCTCCAGGCTCCGAACGAACCAAAGCCCTTGACAGCTGCTTTGGACTGTGTATCTCCGCTCAATACATAGGCTCTAAGGATTGTCAAGGCTGCTCTTACAAGCTCAGGTCGTTTCTGCTTCACCCAGCCCACGAGATCGGCGTGCTTGAAGTTCGCGCGCTTGCTCGGTAGCTCGACTGGACTCTCTTGCCGGCAGTTCAGGACCCTCCGAGCTGTGTCGCCATGAAAGCTCAGCTGGTTGCCTGTGAAGGCCAGCACGCTCTGCCAGCTGAGCTTGCGTATCTCGGACACGCCTAACACTCGGAACTCTACGATCGGAGTCGTTGCGATTTTCTCCAGAGCATCGCCACGAATGATCTGGGAGCAGTTGTCGAAGCAGATGAGTTGTGATCCGGCTATCGCGTGTGAAGAGAGAACTTTTTCCATCTCTTCAGCGTTGCCAGCGGGGAAGGTTGACTTCGCCGCTTCTCTGCCTGTGGCGATGATTGAAGCGACGTCTACGGCCATGCCTTTGCCGGTGCCAGCGTCTGTTGCGTCGAATCCGAAGAACGGAACACAACCCTCGATTGCTGGCCTTACCAGAAGCGTCATGGCCATGGCTATCGGTAGCCAGCGATGCGACTCAGACACGAACGGGAATGAGTCGTAACCTTCGTGTGCTTTGAACGGCTCAGCGAGGCACGCTACAGACGCTTTAATCTGAGCTTCGTTAGGCTGGTCCGGAACCTTTAGAAAGGTGCCTGACGGGCGAAAGAACCAGCCTGTAGCTTCGTCGTATCCTGGTATGTCCAGTATCGATCCGTCAGCGCGCATTGACGGGCTCTGAACGATACCCTTGAGAACTGGTACGCGCGGATACTCTTTGAGAGACGTGACTAGGTTTACGATTTTGCTGTTGGGCTCGATACGCTCCCACGAGTGCGTATTATGATCGTAACCTATGTACTTCCAGAAGCGTGTAGCTTTGCACAGAGCTTTGGACGTCAGCGGCGGATCGAGATCTTGAATCGCTAGCTGAGTGCCAGTGCGCGGCTTACCCTTACCGTCTTTTCCGAGATAGACATCCGTCTCTATCACGCGCACGAGAGCACCGTTCCTCTGCCAGGTGTCGTCAAGGTCGCTGAGCTTATCGATCGACTCTCTGGCGCTCGCTTCAGTGGCCTTGAAGCCCAGAGGGACGCTCACGCATATGCCGTCAGGCCTCCAGTTTTCGTCACTGTTGCCTACGATTTTCTGAGTGGCTTGCGCGACTCTGGCTCTCAGATCTTGCGCTTCTTTAAATTTATCAGTAGTGTCGTGCTCGGACATTCGTGTCCCGTCTTCGTTGCTGGAGACAGAACCGCCCGGCTAGGTAGGCTTCCCTAGCCGGGCGGTTCGCTATTTGGGGTGTAAGTGTGGCGTAGCGCTTGTGTGCTGTTGTGGCCGATTTGCGCTAGTCATAAGTTAAGGGAAATCGATAATTCTCGATTTATGTTAGGTTGGCACAGAGTTAGCATTGAGTTTGAGCATGAGCGACATGCAACGAAGAATCAAAATGCTAGAGGAAACGATCGCGCAACTTAAGGCGTCTATGGTTAGCGTCACTGATGCGCTTGACACAGCGATTATGACTCAGGTAACGGAGCGTCCACAGACGATCGACGAATTATCGAAATCACTAAAACGAACTAGGGCTATCGTGCGGAGCGCGGTAGGGCGCATGGCATGGTCTGAGACGGTGCGCATGGTATCGGAGAAAGGACAGAAGCGAGAGCGATTCAGGGTGTACCCAGCGGACAGAATCAAAGGGTTGCTTTAGCTTTCCCAGTGAACTCTTCAGTCAGATAGGCGCAGTGCGAATGCAGGCACAGCACGGCGCCTATCGGTTCGCTGACCCGGGTGAAACCGAGCACGTTGGGAGCGTACAGAACTGTGGAACCATCGAAATCTTTACCGCACGTATGGGAGCTGGAGTTAGGACACCTAATTGCCCAGACTCCAGGCTTGATTTGAATTCCGAGGTCACCTTGAACTTCGAAGTAACACCCCAGCAGAAACGCTCTGTGGTCGACCGATTGGGCGTGGACGGAGCCATTGATTTTCGCTTTCGACATTCCGAGCAAGCGCGCGACTAACCATGCGGGCGGATCGGAAACGGGTAGCTGACCAAGATATGACGAATCTTCGTACCTGTAAACACCCTTAGGTGTTTCACTGGGTGGAACCAACACGTAGCCGTGGCCTAAACCCTTGACGTCTATACCGATTCCCATGCCTCTGACGCGGCAAGCTTCAAGCTCTGGAGTCTTGCGAAACCAGTGGTGGCGATTGGGCCAGCCGCTTGCGCTGATAACCGTGACCGTGTCCGGAAGCTTACCGTTTTCTTCTTCAACGATATCTAATAACTCATCTCCGCCAGAGCGTGAATCGATATCGAGAGCGAAGTAAGGAGTGAAGCGTAGCGCCGCGCCTATGTTGTACGGAACGCGAGCCCACCAACGTTTGATCACGTCAGTGTCCAGAGTACCGTCTAGCTCGCCGTGAGTACCCTTTAGAGGCCTCTTGTCACCAGGCTGCAGCGGGAATACCGAAATGCCTTGCTTGGCGTGCCACAGAGCCGCCTGGAGATGAGAATTCACAGCGAGCCTCTGGCTATGTAATAAAGGCGCTCAACAGCAGAGATAGAGGATCCTGATATGCCTGAATTAACAGAAGTGCGTTGCTCTCTCTCGAATAAGATAGTTCCGAAAGGCATATTATATTCAGACACGAAAACATCAGTGAAGGCTGACCATTCTCTTACGTTAGAGCAAAAACGATCGTGATCAAAATTTGATCCGTATCCAGTTACCCCAGAGTACGGCGGGTCCATATAGATTATTCCAGACGTCGGCTTTATTGGTTGGTTAAGAAAATCTAAGCACCCGAACTTTGCTCCACACGACACGTCCCTTTTTACGATCTTTGCGGCGCCTTCTATTGGACGTGCGTACTTAGGCCTAGAAGATGAGTAGCCTCCAAACCATTTCCCGCCAAACGAGCAACCGAAACCCACGAAAGCCTTCAAAGGATCTGTGTCTGGAAGCAATCGCGCCGCTGAATATTCTTCACGAGTCAGAGTGATAGGTGGTTCCCATCCGTTCTGGACAGCCTTGTATAACGCGATCAGTGGAGCGCAAATATCGGTAGCGTAAACAGGTCCGTTTTTCGATAGAGCAACGCTTACACTGAGACCGCCACAGAACGGATCCCATACCCATTGACCGGGCTTGCGGATCTTATCTATCTCGGCTGCTATCAGCTTTGCGATTCGAGTCTTGCCGCCAAGGTATTGCATTAACCTAACGCCTTAAGCACCCTGACGGCCCGTTTCTGAATCGCGTTTAGGCAACCCTCAGGCGTAGAGTTCACGGTTCCGATACCGTGAACGTTGGCGCTATATCCACCACCCTTGGCCTTACGTACCCATCCGCCAGGAATATTCCAAATATAATTTCCGCTGTTGTCAGCTGGGTAGATTCTACCGAAGATCGTAATGCTAGGGATTTTCACTTGAGTGCCTTTCGATATGCTCTCGCGTAGAGAACAGCCTTCTCTCGATTTTCGAGTCTGTAGATTTCGTTCTTGAGCTTGATTTCTTCCTTATGATCCAGCCGATACTGTCTCTGTCGAGCTAGTTCGCGCTCACGGTTGTTGTCTCGATAGACGGAGCAACGCAGCGACTCGAATCCAGGGTCACGCGCTCTCGCGTCAGCTCTCTGGCAGCGCATGCACTTGAGTCCTCCAGGGTGTCGCGTAGCGCGATCACAGGCGCAACGATTCCAGGTCACAGAAGCGAATCCTCCAGAGCTTGGACAGCTTCAGCTTCAGAGCGAACTTCCCGAGCGTAACCGCCGCAACGATTCACCAGATCCAGAAACATCTGTTGATCAGCAGAGAGCTTGTCCGGGCCTTCCTTCACTTCGAAAGCGAGAAAACGACCATTGGCGTTGATCCCGAGCAAGTCAGATCCACCCTTTCCTACTCCGTAACGAACCCAGCGTTCGTTTTCCAGGAACTTTTCAAGCGTTCCTATCACAGTGTGAACGTGGCCCGCCTTGAGCTGGTTGAGCATGCCGCGCACCACAGCTGTCTGAAGCTGGGCTGCATTGTATTGTCCTGACTGGTTGCGCCAGATGGCACAGCGCGGATCAGAGCCCAATGTGAGCCTGATTTTCTCCTGTAATTTAATAGTTTTCGGCATAGGGTAACCCGCAACCTTTCGGGGTTGGACAGAGCCCGTCTACCGGTCGAGCCCTGGGAATGTTTGAGCAGAGCTTGCATACTTTCACTGGTGTTCTGTTTTCAGCGCGCAGCTCTGCATGCTTCTTACGTGTCTTGTGATTCTCGCTACCAGCCCAACGCGCTTTAGCCGTTGTGAATTGAGCGACATGGCAATCCTGATGCCATTTTCGATTCTTGGTTACTTCCTTTCCGCAGCCACACTTACACGTTTTCACAGCATAGCCCGTATAGCGTTGATTACGCCCGTTGGTGTCTTATTGTGGATCTTCTGAACGGCGTTCATGATAGTCGTGTGATCGCGTAAGAACGCACGTCCAAGCTCAGGATAACTCATGCCGCATGTCTCGCGAGCAATGTACATAGCAACGTGGCGCATAAACACTACGCTCTTGTGTCGATCTTCACAGAGTATCGCGCCTGAAGTTGTCGAGAAATACTTAGCTGTTGCATCGATGATACGATCTACAGTAACTACAGGCTTGAAGTTGACCTGACACCTATAGAGCTGGGATGAGCCTTCACAATTCATCGTTTAACTTTCTTCCAAAACCAAACACACGTGGTCTCGTGCTTCTCGGGTGAGCAGTTGCATTGCGGCCTGTCGCACGTCTCAGTGTGGTTGCCGGCGTACCCGCCGCAGTAAGTGCAGTGCATGATTGTCCTAGCCACGGAGCTCCTCCAGTGCTTCGCGAATCGAATGGTTCGCGCTGTAGCGCACGTCCTTGAGCGCAGCGACCGCCCGCTCTACCTTGGCTTGCAGGTCATCCAACAAGTTCAGCACTACCAATGCGTCTGCGCCTTCCTTCTCAAGCATTACGACCTTGTTGG
>Ga0193708_1000025_pt1 | contig 34893 bp, 28 predicted proteins | sample H3c1metaG_FD_160570 | JGI IMG/M metagenome (GOLD analysis project Ga0193708, IMG submission 160570) | Soil microbial communities from a riparian zone of the East river system, Colorado, United States - H3c1 | ecosystem: Environmental > Terrestrial > Soil > Riparian zone | place: USA: East River...
AGAAAATATTTAAAAACTAGATTACGATATAATATTATACGTAACAATATCTAGTCATTATACTACTTGCAGGTTTAAAAAAAAGATATATTTTATTTTATATTTTTGTTTATAATACCTCAGAGACTATAAAGAAAAACCCTGTAATTATACATACAGTACAACAGTTCCAATTTTACTACAAATAACCACCTCAGGCGGGCTTAGTAAATCACACCACTAGCTTTAATTTCTAAATAAAAATAGGATCTATAATACTAGTATAGTTGTACAGGGTTAAGACATAGTCCTAATTTGTTTTTTTGTTTTTAATTATATCCTTTGCTTTATATTTTAAGGCACAGTCTATAGGAGAACTAAAAAAATTATTCAAATTGGTAGATACTTTTCTTGTGTCGTTAGATATGGTAACATGTCTTATTATTATTTGGCTATTTGCTGGGAACTTTCTTCACAGAGTAAGTCCACCTATGTATAGCATAGTAGGAAAAATCTTTAACTCTAATTTAATTATTAATAATTTTTATTTTTTATTCCAATTAAATGAGAAAAAATCAGCAGATAATCCATTAGTCTACCTTAAAAAGGAGAAGACTGAAGTTATATTCAACTTTGATGAACAGTTTATTTCAGATGAGGCCGTCATTTCAGATCATTTGAAAAAACATAATAAACCAAAAAATGATATTGAATTTGGTTATTATTTAGCTGGCTTAATTGAAGGTGATGGTTGAATTGGAGATCATAGAATTGAAATAGCTTTTCACATGGCTGATATAAGTTCTGCTTATTATATTAAAAAAAGAATAGGATATGGTAGTGTTTTATTTTTAAAGGGAAAAAATTCTGTTAGATATGTTTTACGTCATTCTCTCGGATTGGAAAAAATATTCTATTTAATTAATGGTAAATTATTAGGTCAGCCCAAAATAGATCAATTAATTAAAAATAAATATGCTGACAAATTTGAAATGGCTATTTTACCTAAAGCTAATTTTGATCTTTTAAGTAATCAATGGTTAGCTGGATTTGCAGATGCTGATGGATCATTTGGTATTTTTATTACTAAGAGTAAAACACATAAAACTGGATCTAATATTACATTGCCTTTTAGGATTAAACAAAAATATCCAGAATTACTAAATTTAGTCGCAAATGCTTTAGGTGGTAAGGTCTATAGATTTAATGATAATATCTATTCTTATTCTTCAATTAATTTTAAAAATGCTTATAATGTGGCTAACTATTTTGATAATTTTCATTTATTAAATGCTAGTAAATTCATAAATTATTTAAAATGGCGTAAAGCTTATCGTATTATTCAACGAAATGAACATTTAACATTTGAAGGTTTAACAAAAATTCGAAAACTTCAGGAGAATCTCAGAGACTAACACGCCAAACTCCAAATATACAATTTGGATGAAGATATAGTCCAAACTTATTTAACTTTAACAATTTTATTTTGCAGTCTATAAATTAAAATGCTAGAAAATATTTATAAATTAAAAATAAAGAGAAAGTTATAATTTGTTGACAAGAGCATACTTTACTGCTGCTACGTGCGCCACTTCATCATTTAAAATCTTGAGTATAGCTTTATTATCAAATAAAGCGGAAATTACTCCACCACAGTTCTTATCTAATAAATTAATTATATGGGATACTACAGAAAATATTTCTTTTAGAATACAAAAAGGTATATTAAGTAAGAAAATTAGAGAAAAATTTATTTTAACAAAATATCATAAGAGTATTATTATAGGTTTAATATTAAGTGATGGTTATATTATAAAAACACAAAATTGGAATCCTAGAATAAGTTTACATCAAAGTATTAAAAATATTGAATACTTATGATCAGTTTTTAATACTTTATCTGTTTATTGTTCTTCTTATCCTGTTCTAAAACATACTATTAAAAAAGGTAAATTATTTTATAGTTTAGAGTTTCAAACTAGAATGTTAAAATCATTAAATGAAATATATAAATTATTATATATTGAAAATACTAAAATTAAAAGAATAACACCTGATTTATTTCATTATATAGATTATGTAGCTATAGCTCATTGAATAATGGGTGATGGTGCAAAAAGAAATAAAGGAATAATTTTATGTACAGATTGTTTTACTATTAAAGAAGTAGTTTTATTAATGAATATAATATTAATAAAATATAATATTAGTTCTACTATTCATTACGATAATAATAAACCTAGAATATATATTAATAATAAAGAATTAAATAAAATAAAATCTGATATTAAACCTTTTTTTGTAAAAAGTTTTCTATATAAAATTCATTGTTAGGGTGTAAAGCATTAAACTTAGGTATTCAAAGTAATTTGAAACTGACAATAGCATGTTTAAAAAGGGAATTTAGTTAATGATATTAACATGGTCATTCTCGAGCTACGATTTTTATGGTAATATTAATTTATAACTTATTGAATTGAGTAAGTAGCAGTATTCAATTATAAGAACCTATTGTTATATTAAATAATAGAATATTACCTAATAAAATATTTATGGATTTTAAATGAGAACTTGGGATTATCCTATCTCCGAAAGATTTAGGATAACGGAGTTTCCATAGTAGCCTATAAAGATAATACTTCTTTTTAGATTAAGATTATTATATTTTTCGCCATTCGCTCGGGTAGTCTACATTTGAAGAAATTTTTATCTAAACATAGTCGAAGGGAAACAGCCTTAATTAATTAAGGTGGAGAGCCGTATGCATTGAAAGGTGCACGTACGGTTCGGGAAAGGCTTTTTAACTAATCTGTTTATTAAAATTAAACAGAGGGTTAATCTGCTATTTCACTATGGTAATTGCGGTCAAATTAGGGCCCTTTTTAAAATATTTTTAAATCGAAATTTGCTATATGCTGGGAAACATTTAAATTATAAAGTACCTTCTACTCTCTTGCCTAATATTTGTATTATTAAATTTTAATAATCACTTCCTCTTGACTTAGCTTACCCTGACCCCGGCGAAGGCGGATAAGAATTAAAAACGAATAGAGGTGGGGCGGCTAAAACCCGGGTTTATAACTAGTCTTTACCTTTTTCAGCTTATCACAGGGATAAGGGCACTGCAGGAGGGCAGGCTTCTAGTTTGTAGTTAAGAGCGGGCGTCCATGCGAAGCAGGAGTAAAAATCTTTATATCATGCAATCAGCAGGAAACCAAATATTGAGTCTTTCAATAGAGTAGGATCCTCAGAGACTAATACGCAAAAAAAACTTTAATAGTTTAAGATATAGTCCACTTTTTCTTAAGAAAATAAAATTATCAATACAGCCAAAAGAAACAAAACTGAAGTTATTTACAAGCCGAAAATTGTAAGAGTAGGAATTATTGCACAAAAAATATAGTAAATAAGTTAAATCCCTCTTGGGTTACAGGTTTCTTTGATAGAGCTGCTTCTTTCATAATTATACCCTCATTTCTAAAATCCAAAGGTACTTGGTAAATTAGATCTACTTTTTAAAAATTAGTAGAATTAAAATATAAAGAAGTTTTAGATCAGATTCAAGTTTTACCGCCTGCGGCGGGGTGTGGGTAAAATTTATGTCATAGGTAAAAAAGTATATTACCGTGTAACAAAGACTGCGGATCTAAATAATATAATAATTACTCACTTATTTGAAGTAAAGCTGTAGAACTTTTTACCGCAGGAGCCCATAAGTCAACTAAGGGATTTATGGAAATATTAAGTATTTATGCTGCTATCGGCAGAGCTCCATCTGAAACAGTTAAAATTTATTTCCCTAATTTAGTTCCAGCAGTCGTACCAGAATATAAAATTGATAATGTAGGATTAGATCCTTGATGGATTTCAGGTTACTTAACAATTTACTGTAACTTTAACCTATCTGTTTTATCTGGAGGATGAAAATTGGATATATATAATAAATTACGGCATACTGTTAGTTTTTCACGAAATATATCAGAATTAAAAATTATAAATTTAATTGCAGAATATTTAGAAGCTAATGTTTTTATTAGAACGGATGTTAGTCGTGTAGATATAAATATTGCTAATCTAGAAAATTGTGAATATCTTATTAAATTTTTAGATAAATATCCATTTCAATCTAGCAAACATCAGGAATATTTAATTTGGCGAGACTTTGTTCTTAAAGCAAAAGCTTTTAAAGAATCTAATCCTAAATTGCGTGGTAATCTTGATAAAAATATATCTTCTTTTCTGGTATTAGTTGAAAAACTTGTAGATATTCGTGAAAAACTTTAATTTTCTTAAGAAAAAGAGTCCAACAGGAATCAAAATATTTTCTTGAATAGCCACTCTTTATGGTGGTAGCTTAATATTTACTACTCCTTTAATTTTCACAATTGGATTAAGTGAGAGTCCCTTATATTTAAATTTTTATTCGCAAGAATAAATTATTTAATATTAGAAAACTATACTATATGCTGGAAGTTCCTAAAGCAGCTAATACAAGTGAAAACTTTGATAACTTAGATGATGATAAAATGGATAATCAGCAGGAAACCACAGATAAGAGATTTTTATCCTGTAGGATCCTCAGAGATTATACGTATAGATCGTTTGTTTGGCTCCATGTGAACCAAAATAAAATAACGATAAGATAGAATTCTTCATAGTATGAAAGTACTATTCTAATTTAATTAGGAATAAAACAGTCATTACTTTAATTATTTTAGTTTTATATTATTTTGATTGACGGTTATTAAATCCTCTATTATTTACTTTTTTTAGCCAGAAGGGAGAAATACAAGTTATTAATTGTATTGTTTTTACTCCCCTTTGTCTTGAAAAATTACCTCAGGCAGTGCCGGAGCAACAAACAAACAAAAATAAAAATTAAAAAATTTTAAATCTTATGCTGCTAAATTTTACAGTAATGCTAAAATTGAATATAAAAATATAATAGAGGATAATAAAGGTAAAAGTGGAATATATTTATGATATATTCTTGTCAATAACAAATTTTACATAGGCCAATCTCAGGATTTAGGAGATGTAAAAGGGGGAAGATTAGCTCGTTACTATCGACACAGTTATTTAAAGGCAAAAGGACGAGGTAGAAGTTTAATCTTAACTGCCTTACTAAAGTATGGACAAGAAAATTTTTCCTTAGCCATATTAGAGTATTGTCCTGTGGAATTATTAGATGACAGGGAACAGTTTTGGATAAATTTATTAGAACCTGATTACAATAATTTAAAATCAGTTAAAAGTAGTCGTGGTTATAAGCATACTCAGGAGAGTCTCGAAAAAATGAGAGGGGCCCGACCTCAATTTAAACCTAGTTTAGAACTCCGAGCGAAGTTAGGACTTTTAGCTAAAAATCGTGTTTATGATACTGCGTTTAAGGATGCAATTTCTGAACGAGAAGGTTATACTGTTTATGTTTCTGATTTAACCGGAAAATTAATAACTACTTATTCTAGTATTATTAGACTTAAAAAGGCATATGGTATTAAGTCACACCATAAAACTTTATATAAGTATATTTATCAAGGAAAAAATCTTTCGGGGAGGCCATATATTTTCATTCTCCCCAGAACCAATGGCTCCTTTAATTAAGGACAGTTCACTACCAACTTCAATAATTTCTTATGCAAATAATAAATTAAAGCCTAGAAAAATTCAATTAACTAATATTCTGAATTCCAAAATCTCTAATAGCTTTAAATCACTTAGTTCTGCAGTAAGTTATATAACAGAAATAGACAGGTCTAGTGATAGAAGCACTATGAGAAAATATATTAATTCAGGTAAGCCATATAGAAAAAATTGGATTATTTCTGAAATAGAATAACTTTAAGTATCTTTCCCCTTTAGCTTATGTTTGTACAAATATAAAAACAAAAAAGGTTAAAATTGATTTTTTTATTTGATAAAAGTCTTAGCACTATTTACAATAGGAGGGTTCAAATACTCAATTAGCTCTCTTTAAAGGCCACTATATGCTGGAAACCTCTAATAGCTAAAATAATCTAAACATAAGGGTTTAAGAAATTTAACTTAGACTGGAGCAATCAGCAGGAACAAATAGAGAGAATATCTTATTAGGTTCCTCAGAGACTACATGTGGCCGGCATTTTTTTTTCATAAATTGATGACAAGATATAGTCCTAAAATTCTAAGAATTAACTTCTGTTTGTGTGTTTTTACTCCATTATAGAATTTGACCTTTTTAATATTCTGTCTAATTCTTTTTTTAACTAAAGCAGTAGAACAAATTAAACCTGTTAAACAATATAATAAATTTACAGAATATAGACTACAGCACAAAAATAACCGCCTGCGGCGGGGTGTTTATTTTTTAATCAATTTAATAAATGGGCACAGTTATATTGTAAGTTCTATTAATCTTGCAGGTAGAATGCGTAATTCTTTAAATAATGCTTTTTTTTAAATAATAACACAAAAAGTAACATGCCTATTGTGAAAGCATTGTTAAAATATGGACAAAATAAATTTGCTGTTTTAATTGTAGAATATGTAGATGTTAAAGAATTAAATATACGGGAAACATTTTTTATCACTAAATTATTACCTTATTATAATGTTTTAAAAGAAGGTTATTCTTCAATAGGGTATAAACATAAAGAAGTTACTAAACAAATGCTTTCTGAATTAGCTAAAAATAGAAAACATTATGATCAAACAAAAAATTTAATATCTAGAACTTTAATTGGAGAAAATAATCCTTTTTACAATAAAACTCATTCTATAGAATCTAAATTAAGAATGATTGATGCTCTTTCTGCTTATTCTGTTTATGTTTATAATTCTAATAAATAATTACAAATAATTATACCTTCAGTTAATACTCTCGCTAAATTGAATAAGTCTAATCATTCTACAGTGGTAAATTATATAAAAAAGGATAAATTATTTATAGGTGAATGGTATTTTTCTAATTCACCTTTTAACTTCTCTGATATACCTTTAATATCAGACTTAACTTCAATTGAATCTAATAATCTTATTTTAGATATTAAAAATAATTCACATATTAAAAAAGCTATTTTTGTATATGACTTAAATAATAATTTTATTTTAACAAAATTTTATGGAATAGCCCAAGCTAAAAAACAAAATAAATATTAGTCATGAAATAATTAAAAAACATGCTTTATTAAAAAAACCTTATCACGGTTATATTTTTAGTTATGAAAAATTGAAAAATTAGTAATTAATTAATTTTAATTAGTTTAATCAATTTAAGTTATGGCTTTAGAGGGTAAATTCTGAGAATTTAGTAACAGGAGTAATCCTTTCAAATGCTGCGTTAGATCTAGCGTTACATGATAGTAAAATTATTTTTAGTCATTACCCTTATCTAGAAATTCTAACTGTTTGTCCTCTCAGTGTTTTGAATCTAAAAACCCCTGCCACACTATTAGCTTCTGATAGAGATGCCTTTTTGGTAGGCCTTATTGATGGAGACGGTTCTATTCAGGTAAATCACTGACGACATAAATTTTTACAATATCGTTTAGTTGTAAAATTACTGGATCAGCCTCTTAATTTTGAAATGTTATCTTCTATTTCTAAGTTTTATGGAGGTAAAACTACAAAAGTTTTAGATAAAAAAACTGCCCAATCTTATGTGCTGTGGGTAGTAAATGATAAAACAGTATTTAAAAATTCAATTATTCCTTTGCTTCTTAAATATCCTCCACTAACTACACGTATTAAACTACAATTTAATTTTCTACTTAAATGTTTTAATTCTCATGATTTAACAATGGAAGAGTATTTTCAAAGTCGTACAATGAAATATGATAATCGAGCGGTTATTACACCTAATGAATTGGATTTTGTAGCTTCTCTACCTTGTTACTTTAAGAGTTGATTAGCTGGTTTTATAGAAGCAGAGGGTTGTTTTTCTAATCGAAAAGCAGGAAATTTTACATTTAGTATTGCACAAAATTATGATTACTATTTAATTTATGCTATCCGTAATTATTATAACCTACAGCATCTTAAGATTTTTCATAAACGAGAAAAAGTATCAAATATCCCTCTTTATGAATTTTCAGTTGGGTCTATTAATGGGGTAGAAAAAATAATAAATCATTGTCAATTTTTGCTTCAAGGCTATAAATATTCTCAACTAGCTATATTTGTAAATAACAATAAATATTTATCTGCAAAAATTACCAGTTAATTTTGTGAAAAGAATAATAGATAAGGGCACAATTAAATATATGTGTCATGTTGTCATGTTACTGTGGAAGAGATTTGGTATATTTTCCGGTATTTTTTTATTAAAATGCTAACGGTGAAGCCTTATTATTGCCATTTAAGCTAGGGTATTTTATTGTAATAAGGTAATACCGTGGGAACCTTATAAAAATAAAAACAATTTTATTAAGGACTCCGTAGAGACTACACGTAACAACTTTAATTATTTAATCCGTTAATAATTATAGTAAGATATAGTCCGATCCTACCCGTAAGGGTAGATACCCCGCCGCAGGCGGTAATTAATATTTAATTAAAATTCTTTTTTTTAGAAAATGTCAACTATAAAGACATATTACGTAGTAGCACATTTCCATTATGTTTTATCTATGGGTGCCGTTTTCGCTATTTTCGCTGGATTCTATTTCTGAGCTCCAAAAATTATAGGTATATCATATAATGAATTATTAGGTCAAATTCATTTCTGAACATTGTTCGTTGGAGTTATAAGAGGAAAAAAATATAAATATTTTGCCTTAATCATGACTCTCACAAATTTTTTTAATTTTATTGTTAAAAGTTTTATTAACAACAAATCTATTTTTAATAACAATGGATCTAATTTTATGAGTTCCCATAATTTTAATTTACCCAAACCCGAACCTAAAAGCTGAGTAATGTTTTTTGAAAATGTTCAATCTAGCAAAAGAGAGATATATACACAATTAAAAAATAAATCGGGAGTATATCTGTTTATTAATAAGATAACTAAAGATTTATATGTAGGTAGTAGTATTAATTTAAAAAATAGAATGGCTGTTCATTTTTATCAAGCAAAATCTAAAAAGGATACAAATATTATATTATATAGAGCTATGAAAAAATATAAATTAGAAAATTTCTCTGTGGCTATTCTAGATATTTGTGAATCAAATATTATTGTTTGTTCTGATTTAGAACAAAAATGGATAGATTATTATAAACCAAATTATAATGTTTTAAAAATTGTAGGTAGTTCTTCTGGTTTCCGTCATTCTATAGATACTATTAATAAATTAAAACTACTTTTTAAAAGTGAAAACCATTCTAAATTTGGATATATAACATCTGTTGAAACAAAAAAAGCTATTAGTGAAGGTATTAAAAAATTTTATCGTAATCATAATCATATTCATAAGGCGCTGGGTAAAAAAGGATTTAATTCACCACAATATGGTATTGGTGCTCATTTTGTTTTTTGTTATAATAAAAAAGGTGAAGAATTGATTTTTCCATCTATAAATGGTGCTAGAATATATTTCACAGTTAGATGGACAACTATTAAAAAAAATTTAGATTTAAATAAATGGGTAATTTTACAAGGTGAAGAATGATTAGTACAGTCAAAACCTAGAGTCTAGGTTAAAATATTTATAATTAGCTCCACTCAATCTTTTTATATGCTGGTAACTCTTTAAGGCTTAAGTATTATAAATTTGTTATTTTTTATTATTTTTTATTTCTATCACAAATTTTTAACTAAAGTTGAAATTTTTAATTATTTAAAGAAATATTTTGTATAATAAAAATCTTAAGTATATCTAGACAATCAGCAGGAAACCAGTATATTATTATAATTTATTACCTTAAAAATTAAATATTAAATAATATAACATGATCCTCAGAGACTAAATGAAAGAAACTATTAACAAATATAAGTTAAGATATAGTCCAAATTTAATTAGAATGTTTACATTCTCTATTTTTGTAATTTAACATTTTTCCCTTTATCTTAAAAATAGATTGGGGGGTCATAGTAGTAATACTTTGATGTATTATTATGATATTGCATCTTAAATGCAATTAATAATTGTATAACAGTATTTCGGCTGTATGCTGGAAAGGACTAATAAAATGTTAGTACCTTAATTAAAATTTAAAATTAGGTAATAATCTAACATCTGGTTCAATCAGCAGGGAAGTCTTTCATTTAAGTAATAGCTAGTATATATCAAAATGAATTACACCTCAACGATCACACGCCGAATATCCTTATTTTGTTTTAAGCATTATTTATCCCGTGGACAAGGGCAAAAGTTTCACTAGATTAAAGATAAACTCAATATGATATTGTTATTGACTTTCAAATTTAAATTATTAAGGGAACTAAGCATGCTATTAATTAAGAAAAAAAAATAAGGATAATGATATGATCTATTTTCTATTATTTTGTAATTAAAGTACAAAAATTATTTTATAAAACTAAAACACTTACTTCAACATTATTGAACAGAAACAGAGTGGTTGCGAAGATACCCTACAAAAGAGGTTTTACTATGTCAACTTATAGTTCTAATAATATATCTAATAATAGTAATGACTATTATTTTTTATTCTTTAGACTTAGGTTATGAGCAAATAAAATTTTAGTTATTAGGTGTAGCAGGAGTTTACAAATGGATTAATAAACGAAATCCTAAACGGTTTTATATCGTAAGTTCTTTTAATTTGGCACGACGTTTTTATGATTATATCCAATTAACAAACGGTATTCGGATTCCTAAATCAACTTAAAAAGTAGAAATTTAAAACAGTTCAGCTTCTGATTGGATTTTAGTTATTTTAAACATAACTCCTCCGCAACTCGCTCTTATTCCTGAACAGTATGCTTTAATTAAATTTGAACCAACTATTAACAAATATTTTAGTGTTGTACCTAAAATCAATCCGCAATGAGGTGATTTAGATCTTGCTATTCAAAAAATTAAAATGTTTGTATCTTTATTTGATAAAGGTTCCTTTGGCTTTATTAGAATAAAATTTGTTCTTATAGCTTTAACAATAGCTAAGGAATTAAAATTTGAGATTGAAAATATAGATAATAAACATTACACAACACTAGTGTTTGTCTATGATAAAAACTTACCGGATAAGGAACCTATTATGTATTCTTCAATAAATAAATCATTAAAATCATTATTAATTTCTTATAGTTCATTAATGGAATATGTAACTAATAAGTATATTTTTAAAGATAACCTTATTTTATCTTTTGAGCCTCTTTCGTTAGAAAATTTAACAGCTTACAATTGAAAACACCAAGTAGTGAACACCTGTTAAGAAAAATTGTAATTGTTTTTAATGATGATTTAGATCCTGTTTTTTAATTTATTTCTGCAAGATAAATAGCAAGACATTTAAAAATCGATTTTAAATTAGCTCGAACTGCTATTGCTAAAGGTGCTTATCAAGATTACACTCTTGTTATTAAATAAGTTTCATTCCGGAAAGAAGTTTTTGTTTTTGATAGTTTAACATTAAATTTAATCACTGAATTGAAGAGTATTACGGATGCATTAAATTATGCTAAAGTAAATTTTTATACTGCGAAAAATCTGCTTCATACAAATAAGCCTCATAATAATAAAATTTACAGTTTTAGTAGAACACTTACAAAATAATAGACAAAGCAACACTTTTTAGGTTTAGCGGGTAAAATTTCTTTTCAATACTTTAATGAAGCAAGTCTAAATATAATTAGGCAATTTTTTATTTATTAGTGTTATATTATTATTTTATTTTATCCAAACTGATAATAGTCAAATTTTAATGAATACCATAAGTCTTTCAATATCCAATATTGTATCTCTCAAATATAGAAACAATAAACTTATTGAATTTCCAAATGGACCCCGCCACAGGCGGTTAAAACCAAAATGATTAAATTCTCCTATAAGAATATATGAGAATCCTAATTTTCATAAAAACTTAATACGTTCTTAGAATAAAAAACGATCTCTCATATATCAATGAATTAATCTTATCACAGGAAAAATATACATTGGGAATACCTGAAATGGTTCTACTAGATTATTAAGTTATTGAACTCCTAGTATTTTAGTAGAAATTAACCCCGCCGCAGGCGGATCATAATATTTATTATTACGGTGTACATAATTTTGCTTTAGCTATAATAGAGGATTTAGGTATTTCAGGTTCTGTAACTCCGCCGCAGGCGGAATTTATACTCTCTCGAGAACAACACTATTTAGATTTACTATTTAAAATTTATCTACTTCAAGTAATTAACTTGTCTAGAATAGCAGGTTCTACGAAATTTTATAAACATCGACCTGATTTTGGATTAAACAGATCAGGTATTTTAAATCCAATGTTTGGTCGTGTTAAATCAAAAGAGTTTTTAGAGATGCAAAATCGAGATAACCGACTTCGCCGCCTTCGGCGGGGTGAATAATCCATTATACGGTATTAAAAAAAGTCCTTCTACATTAGCTAAAATAACTAAATTAGTGTACGTTTATAATTTTTCAGATATGTCTTTCATTGGAGAATTTTCTACAGAAATTGTAGTAAACACTATCCGCCTTCGGCGGGGAAAAGATACATTAACTAAATATTTAAAAAACGGTTTACCTTTCAAAGGGAAAATATTTAGCCGTAAAAAACTTCATTAGAGTAGTTAAATGCCCCAGTAATATTTTACAAGCGTAACTGGTTTAGTTTTATATTATTCGCAAAATTGGGTGAATTGCAAGAAAATCCGTAAATAATATGGGTTAATTTGCAGCTTATCTTATTACGATATAGTATTATGTAAATAGCATAATAAGTAATAAGCGAGTTCAACGACTAATAGGTGAGTTTTATCAACAATAATCCTGATACAAGCGCCCAACAATTATTAATTACAAAATAATTGATGACATAGTCTGAACCTAATAGTAATATTAGGAAATAGAGTTTAAATTACTCTATGTTAACTAATTGATGCCTAGAAGAATACCAGATTTCCCTGATGCCTTTAGTGGTTGAAATGCTGTATCTAGTTATGGTTCATTCATTTCGGTATTTGCTACTATTTTATTTGGTTATATTATTTATGATATTTTTGCTAAAGGTAATAAAGTAAATAATAATCCTTGAGCAATACCTTCTTTCTTCACTTCATTAATAATATTCTTTAATGAAACACACAGTGCTAATACCTTAGAATGAACTCTTGCTAGCCCTATTCCAGTTCATGCATTTGATATGCTTCCAGTACAATCTTAATTTTTTTATATTCTCCTGCAATTCAATTCAGGGTGTTATTTATTTCCTAGCTATTAATTTTTAAATTCATTTTTATTAATTTTAGCATAGAAAATAATTATAAAATTCTATAATTCTAATATCCCCAAATATAATAATTATTACTAAAATTTAGAGTTAATAATTTATTAAAATATTAATTAAAATTTATATAATATTTAATCATTTTTATCTATTTTAATATTTGAATTTGGGATTCTATTTTCCCTTATTCAATTTTTCAATCCGCCTGCGGCAAATCAATTCTTGGTGTGGGTGTTTAATAAGAAACGTCAGCATTTTCGTAATTATAAACGTACAAAATTGCTATTATTAAATTAATTAAATTTAGTAATAAACTAATTTTTAAGACGAGGCTTTTTGATTTATTATATTGTAATTTAACTAAATTTTACAATAATAAACAAATATACCAATATAAACTTAATTCAAAATTATATAATCATATAACTTTATAAAATTAATTCTAATTATAATTAATTCGGACGGACAATTTCCCGTATTATAAGTCAAAAAATATAAATACCATAAAATAAAATTTAATTCTATTAATATTATGAGAGAGAAATTATTTTAGCTATTATTGGGGTTTGTTTTGTATTTGTAATTTGATTTTAATTCTGGCGTCCGCTCGTATAAATTGAATTAAAACACAGGTTCTAAATTTTATCTCCTAATTAAAATAATTATTTTATATTTAATTTCAAATAATAAGTATTATTCAATTTATTCTTGAATTTATTGTTATTATTTAATAATTATTTTTTAAATTATAAAGATAAATTATACAATAGTATTATTTTACTTTTTTATTAATTATAAAAATTATAATTTAAAATAGGAATAATATAATATTATTTATTATTTATATAAAATACTATAATATAATATAATATAATATAATTTAATATATTATATACTACTAAGATTTTATTATTTAGAAGTTTTAAATAAATATAATTTATTTATTTTTTTAAATAATAAAATAAATGATTCAGGTTAATCTTAGAATACCTATTACGTGTATTAAATTCAAATTTAATATTAATAGTAAGGATGGTATTTTTAAATATAAGGTATTAAATATATATAATTGCCGGATTTATATAATATATAATTTTATATTTTTATAATATAATTTATTATAATATAATATAATAATTATTATTATATTAATATATAGTAATTAGTAAACTAAGATTTTTATACAATTTTTATTTTAACAATGATTACAAATTTTAATATTTTTAATACTATATTTAATGATGCTCCACAACCTTGAGATATTGGATTCCAAGATAGTGCCGCTCCAGGTTTTACAGGAATTATAGAATTACATAATACACTGTTCTTCTATTTAATTGTAATATGTGTAGGGGTATTTTGAATATTAGGTTCAGTTATCTTTTATTTTAATTATAATAAATCTCCTATTGTTCATAAATATCTTAATCATGGTACATTAATTGAACTTATTTGAACTATAACACCAGCTTTAATTTTAATAGCTATTGCTTTTCCTAGTTTCAGATTATTATATTTATTAGATGAAGTTATATCTCCTACAATAACTATAAAAGTTACAGGTCTTTTAACAGATGGCCTAAAATGGTATATATTAAAAAAATTAAACACATTAATGGAATGTCCTAATTATAAAACCCGCATACAAAAAGTATGTAATATACTATATATACTATATAGATATATAATTATAACTAAGATTATTTATTAGAAAATGAATTTTAAATTTTATAATCTGGCGGCGGAGTACTCGCTTCTTAGTATCGACGGCAAGAATTTATTACTACTTAAATTTTGTTGCTTTTCGGGTTCTGATTTTAATTAACCGCCTTCGCCGGGGTTATTGCTAATCCTTATACTTCCCATTTTAGTAACAGGACTTCAGGCTTAGAATTAGTAGGTTGTATGTGGTATAATAATAATTTATCTTCATCCAATAAACCTTTTTATACTAAAGGTAGAAATATGAAAATTCTTCCAGAGAGTTCTCGTAATGGTATCTGCTCCTAAGGGTCTAAATTTTATTTTCATACTAGATGTAGAGTAGAGTAGAGCAATTAATAGAGTAGGTCCTCATAATATTGATATTATTTCAGTCATTGTTGGTTTATTATTAGGGGATTCTTATGCTAACAATAGAACAGGTGAAGGAGTTAGATTAGCAATTAAACAAAGCATAGTTCATAAAGAATATTTATTTTTCTTATATGAATTCTTTGTAAGTAGAGGTTATTGTACTACAAATCCCCCTAGAAAATACGCTAGACAAATAAATGGAATAGAAAAAATATATTATGGTTATGAATTTAACACATTTACATTTAGGAGTTTATTATGGATATATAAATTATTTTATAGAAAAGGTAAAAAAATTATACCACTTAATATACAAGAGCTTATTACTCCACTAACATTATCAATTTGGATAAGCGATGATGGAGGTAGAGCAGGCGACGGATTAAGAATTTCTTGTAATAATTATACATTAAAAGAAGTAGAGCTTTTAGCAGAAGCATTAAAACATAAATTTAACTTAGATTGTACGATTCAAAAAATATATATAAAAAATAAATATTCTATATATATTAAAAAAATTCTATCCCTTAATTAAGAAATTTATTATTACCGTATTTACATACTTCTATGCGATATAAGTTAGGAATTAATTAATAGTTCAATTTAATTTTTTAATGTAACTATGTATGGGCGAAGCACCCACTTTCACTTTCTTCCTTTAAGCTGTTAAGTTTGTTTAATTACTTAAAATTTTATGCTTAAATTTCTCTCTTGCAATTAATAAAGGCGGGCGGCCGAGTGAAGGTTAAATCAATTTAGATCCTCTAAAGCTTTTTACTTTAAGGTACATACATAAATACTATAGTCGTGAGATATTTTATATCTCTAAGAATTCGACAGAGTTCTTTAAAGAGAGTGCCTTCGGCAGGGGTATTATAAATATAACTGAGGATTTTTTTATTTTGTTGTTTTTATTTTTTATTTTTAAAAGGTGCGGAAGCGGCGAAGCCGTGGTTATAAATTTTATTTCTCTTTTTTTTTAAAATTAAACTGCGAAGCAGAAACAGATCTTTCCTTTTTTACAACATTTTCTCTTTTGGCGACACTAGTGTTAACGGTTAATAGCATATTAATTTTGTTAATTCTAAAGACCGTCGGTTAAATAAAAAGCCGCTACAGACTGGGTCACTGGTGGGTGATTCTTAATTTATTTTAAAATAGAAAAGATTGCTTAATGTACAGTCGAAATAGATTTTAATAAAATCTAGCATCAATGATATTGAAGTTACGAATATTCTGATTATGTTACTGAAAATGGAGATTCCATAGAATTCGATTCATATATGATACCAGATTCTGATTTAGAATTAGGACAATTCAGATTATTAGATGTTGATAATAAAGTTATTATTCCTGTTGATTGTCATATTAGATTAATTATTACTGGTAAACCCTTCTTGCCCTTATTAATATTAAACAATATCGTTTAATATAATTCGAATCTTGCTATATGCTGGAAACCTCTAACAATTAATCTACATACATTGTAATAATGATTAATATGAAACATTGAGCAATCAGCAGGAAACTAATAGAATAAAAATATTCTTAGTAGGATCCTCAGAGACTATACGCAAGAAGTCTATTTAGACTAAGATACAGTCCGAATATATATTAAGGTTCTGTAAGCTTGAATATTCTGAGGGTTAAAAATTCTTTAATTAGAGAACGATATACCCGATTTAATATAATTAATAAATTTAAACTAATTAAAACGTTAACCACATCTGTAAATAAACTAACCGATACCTCTGATCTATTAAACAGCAGCAGGAAAAGAGCTAAATATAATTTGGCAATTAGTTCTTGTACAAGTTTAGTAGTTTATGGTTCAAATTTAGGGACCACGTTAGGTATGGGTAGATTTCCAAAAGATATAAGTAAATTAATTTATTTAACTCCGATATCATATTCAGTAGTAGTGGGTATTTTATTATCAGACGGATGGTTAGAAAGAGGTTCTTTAACTTCTAATACTAGATTTGTATTTAAATAAAGCATTTCTAGATCTGATTATGTTATTTCTACATTTCTGAGTCTTTCTCATTATTGTACTAGTTTTCCAGTTATAAAAAAGGCCTACGAAAAGATACAATGTCTTATGCTTTATTATTTGGTACAAGATTCTTATCTTGTTTTAATGAGTTTTATGAATTGTTTTATAAAGATAAGGTTAAAGTAGTTCCTGATAATATTTATGATATATTAACTCCTATTGCTTTAGCTCATTGGATTATAGGAGACGGGGCAAAGTTAAATAAAGGGTTAGTTTTATGTACAGATAGTTTTACTGTAAAAGATGTAGTAAAATTCTCGAATGTACTAAAAATTAAATATGACATTAATACTACTATTCAAGGTATTAAAAATAATAGGCCCAGAATTTATATTTTTAAGGAAAGCATGCCTAATTTAAGAAAATTAGTAAAACCGTTTATGCTTAAGTCTATGTGGTATAAACTTAATCTGTATTAATATTTATAATATATATTCGGCTGATGTTATTCATTCTTTTGCTGTTCCTTCTTTAGGACTTAAAATGGATGCTGTGCCTGGAAGATTAAATCAATCTTCTTTCTTAGCTGAAAGAACAGGTACTTTCTATGGTCAATGTTCAGAGATATGTGGAGTTTGACATGGTTTTATGCCTATTGTTGTAGAAGCTGTATCTGTTCAAGATTATTTAGCTTGATTAGATGCTGCTTAATTAATATTATTATTTATTAATTAAAATTTACTTTTTTATCCCCATGTATCATTATTAGCCGAATTTAATAATCTGTTTTATTATTATAATAATTTTATTTTATTTTTATTTTTATTTTTATTTTAAATAAATAAAATTACAATTTTTATTTAAATTACAAATATTAAATAAATTTATAATTATACTTACAAAATTTAATAATATAAAATTTTTTATTAATTAATTATTAATTGAATTTTTATTATATTTATAATTACTTATTTTATTATAAAATTAATTTTAAAATTTATAATTTTAATTATATAATTAATATTCATATACAAATATAAATACTTAATTTAATTATTCCTCATCCGGAGGGGGAATTCTAGTTATCTGTTATTATTAATAATAATAAAAAATATTTTTAATTGCAGAATTTATATAAATAAATATAATTTTCTAAAAAATAGAATTATTTATTCTCTGTTATTAAATCTAATCTTATTTATAATTCAAATTATAATTAAAATTATAATGATAGACAAAAATAAATTATTGTTATAAAAGAGTTAATAAATATTGCAATATAAGCAAATATAATAGGATAATAAATTTTATATATTTTATTTATCTAAATTTAAGTAAGAATTTAATTTTGGTTCTGATTAAACGTTGTTCAGTAGTATAAGACATGCGAATCATTGTTTTTAAAATTTCTTTATCTCTTAATTAATTAAATTATTATTAATTATTAATTAAAATAAAAAATTGATAAAATAAGGTGTAAAGGTGAGTATGGTAAATAAGATACCTTATAGTCTTCATAAATAGGAGATATTTCTTTAAAATTAATTATACAAAAAATCTATAATTTTGGTTTAAAGAAAATAAAATAATTATAATTATACAAAAGGAATTTTTCTGCTATAAGATTCTATTTATTGAGATTTAGGTAGTTGGTAGGATAATAGCCTCCCAAGCCAGCGATCAAAAGTCATGTTTGATAGAGCAAATGACCACATTGGAAATGAAATGTACCAAGTAGTATAATACTACCAGCAGTCAAGAATATTAGTCAATGCTCGCAAGAGTGAACTAGCTAACTGAAATCAATCCAAAACATAATACAAAATATTTGGTTGATAATGTAAGAAGAAAATAATGATATTATCTTACGTTTAGTGTCGTCTAAAACTGGTGCCAGAAGACTCGGTAAGGCCGGAGACGCAAACGTTAGTCATCCTTATCAGGCGTAAAGGGTTTGTAGGCTGCTTTGAAAGTTTCTACTATTTAATTAAAAAATAAGAATAATTAAGTAAAGACTTAACTCTTATATATAAATATATACTTTAATTAAATAAATATAATAAATAGAAATAAATTAAAGCTAGAATCTAATAGAGGTTATATTGAATAATACTTAGTTTAGGGCTAATATCCTAATAGATTAAGGGGAATATTAAAGGCGAAGGCTTCTCTCCACTATAGATTGACGCTGAGAAACGAAGGTGAGGAAAGGAAATAGGATGTGCGACTTGTAAAATCTAAATATTGTATAATACTGAAAGTATATTATTATTCGTCTGATAATAGCCAACCTGGACATGCAAGAAAATAATCTTACAAATTATAAATTATTATATTATAATATTAATATATTCTTTTATAATAATACCAGTAATGGTCTTGTGTGAAGCTCTAGGGTAAAGTTAATTAAGAGGTTATCTACCTTATTATTAAACAGAATACAAAAATATTTTTATTTTAATAATTTAACGAAGGCTGATTCCTATGGTTAGGGAAACCGAACTTATGTAATTAAAGTTTTATTAATTAGACAAATAATTGTCCTAGTTATTTGTAGACGAACTTATTAATTAATAAAGCAAAGTAAGAACCTAAGGGAATCTAACGTACATATTTAGGAACAAGGTAATGCCTATAACTGGCAATTTAAGTATTGCTAGCTTTAATGCAAATTAAAGTATTTGGTTAGAGGTAAAATGATTTAGAATAAAGCGAATGCCAATTATTAATAAATTGGATAAGGTTAAATAACCTACCTGAAAGGGTGCCAACTTTCTAAAGGTTCTATTTACAATATAATTCTATATATCTAAAATGAATACTAACTTTAATTTTTTTAACTTTCTTTTATTTAAACTTTAGGTATGTTACTAATATTTTCTCAAAAATCTTTTATTTTAATTAATTGAATAATTTTATTTAAATAAGTTTCTTAATAAATATTAAATATAATACTGTTCAGTTTTTTTAATTAAAATTGATCAAGCTTATTCCTGCTCCCAGCCGAAGACGGCGAAGGCGGATTTTCTATTGTAGAAACATTTTATAAATAATAATTTCTTTTTTTTACGAATAACTTTTTTACCAATAATAATGAATATGAATAATAATAATAATAATCTTTTTTCCTCTGATTTGAATAAAAATAATAAATAAAGATGGAAAAATAACTAGTATTGGTTTAAAATATTCATTCCATATAGGACTTCATGAAAGAGATAAAGAACTACTAAAATTTATTCAATCTAAATTAGATAATAAAGGTAAATATATGACTATCCTAATAAAACAGAATATCATTTAGCTATATTTAAAATTGAAGATTTAAAATGAATAATTGAAAATGTTTTTAATAATTCTTCTTTATTAACTAAAGGCCAAATAATTAGATATGAACAATTAAAAATTGGAATAATTAATAAAATAAACCGTCTAGATTCTTTAGATGATTTTTCTAAAATATTAGTAACTAGTGAAAATCTCAAATCTAATATTAATAATTTCTCTTCATTTTATATAGATCATTGAATAGTAGGATTTTACCGTTATAAAAATAATACCGGGTTTAAAATTAGTAGTAATATTTTTATTAGAAGTAGAGATACTCGTAAAACTACTTATATTTTAACAATAAAAAATAATAAAGATCTTCACACAATTGTCAATTGTCAATTGTCAATTTTTAAGATGAAATGAATAGTTTAATAGGATATAAATTAATACAATATAAAGAATGAAAAAAAAATTTTAAATTATAAAAAGAAATTAAAATAGATATGTAGTAAAAATTGTAAATATTGCTTGAGCCGTATGCGATGAAAGTTGCTTGTACGGTTCTTAGGAGGGGAAAGCTCGTGAGAGCCTACCTATTCCAAATAGATACCCAAACTACCCCTCACTGTCAACGATGAATGGTAGTCATTAGTGTATATTAGTGACGTAGTTAACACAATTACCATTCCGCCTTGTTAGTAAGACTGCAAAGTTAAAAACAAAAAAATTAGTCGGTTTCGGAGTAAACGAAGTGAAGCATGTTATTTAATACGAGAATACGCGTAAAATCTTACCAGGTCTTGTATAACAAACTATTTATTATAAATAATAAATAAATGAGTGTTTTTTTTTAATAATTTCTATTAAGACTAAAACACTTAGTTACAGGTGTTGCATGGCTGTCTTCAGTCCGTATCTTGAGATGTGAGGTTAACTCCGTCAACGGACGAAATCCCTGTTGTTAATTCATCTTTAACTGCTTTTATATAGTTAGTTAAAATATAGTAAAATTATTATATTTAAATACTTAACAATTAATGGTTCTTAGATGAGTTCCATTTGGGGCTAAGACAAGTCGGTATGGCTCTAATGATCTGGGCTATAGACGTGCTGCAAAAGCTTTACAAAATGATGCAATACTGTTCCCTAATAACTTAATTTTATTTTTAAATCTCTTTTTGGGAATTAATTACAAATTAAAAAAATAGGTTTAATAAAGTTTATAATTCAGTTAAATTTTAATATTAAATATATTTAAATTTTGGGATTTAAGGAGGAGCTAATCATTAAAAGAAGTTAAATTATTAGTAAATAAAATGATTGTTGTCTGTAATTCGGTAACATGAAGATGGAATTTCGAGTAATCGTTGATCATTAGCGCAACGGTGAAATAATCATTCGGAATGAACTAACTGTCTGTCGCTGGGAAGAAGCTTAAGTAGGTGGAAATTGTAATCAGAATTAATTTTTACACAGATAACAAATTACACTAAATACACAATATTCAAATAAAATTGATTATTGTTAAATGTATTTATGGTAATTTAGTTTTAAATTTAATTATTTAAATTTTGAACCTCTTTGTTAAGTTAATTTATGATTAAATCAAATCTTCTGGAGTAACATCTCAAAAGTCATAGCAAGGTAGCTGTACTGGAAAGTGCAGCTGGAAAATAAAACAAATAGTACCCCCACCATATTATAACTCTTATATAATAAAATATTATATTATATAATATTAATTTTATTATTTTAAATTTAAATTAAATTAAATTAAATTATTAAAATTTTTAGTTTTATTACAATTTACAAATTACAATTTACAATTTACAATTTACAAATTACAAATTACAATTTAATTTTAATTACAAATAAAATACTTGAAATTATAATTTCTTAGTTTTATTAAAATAAAATATTACTATTAATTATAATATTTATAATTTTGTTTATAATTAATTTTGTTTTTTTTATTATTTAGCAAATTATTATATATAATTATATAGTAAGGGGTTAGCTGAGTGGTTTAGCAGTATTTTTACACATTACAGACAGGGTTTCGATTACTCTACTCCTTATATAACAAAATAAATTATTTTAATTTTAATTTTAATTATTATTATTAATATACTAATATACTAATATACTAATTTTATTACTATTTTTAATTAATTCTAATTTTTGGTTTTATTTTTTAATTTATTTTTGTTTTGTTTTTTGTTTTTGTTTATGAAAGTTATATTAACTGTTAAATTTTTTTTAATTTAAATATACAAATTTATTCTAAAATTTAAGTTTATTAATTAGCCCTAAATAGACACAAATAAAAATAGATAGTAATTTAACGAGTATGCCGAAATTGGTAGCCGGGTTAATTTTAGGTATTGATGATTTTTATTTTTTATCGTAAGAGTTCAAATCTCTTTACTCGTAATTTCTCATATTAAATATAACCCCGCCGCAGGCGGTATTAAAAAATAGATATTAAAAAATAGATATTAAATTTTAATATAACAAATTTATTATATTATTAATAATTATTCATTTTTATTACATCTTTAGCTGAATAGGTACAGCTGTTGCCTTCGAAGTAATCGATTATTGGTTCGAATCCAATAAGATGTTTTAAAAATTTATTAATAAAAAGCAATTATAAACTAATAAGACTTCTTTTAAATTTAACAAACTAACAAAGTAACAAATAGGTATCCCGCCGCAGGCGGTTAATATTATAAATATAATATAATTATAATAATTAATATACAAAGAATATATATATCTTATTTTAATTAATTTTAAGTAATTATTTATTGAAATTATAATAATCTTTTTTAATAATTCATTAAGATACTCATTCTAGTTTATATTAATATTATATTATAATATATTAAATTATATTTTATTAAATTAAATTAAATTATATTTTATTATAATAAATCAAATTAATATTAAATTTAATTATTTTTATTTATTATTTATTAATTATTAATTATTATTTATTATTTATAGTTAAATTTCACTTAAGCGAACATGTTGAAATTTTGGTAAACAATCTTCTCTTAAGCAGAAGTGGAAGAAATTCCTTAAGAGTTCGAGTCTCTTTGTTCGTATATTATATATTATTATAATTTGTTTTGTTTTTTGTTTTTGTTTTGTTTTTATGTTATTATATTTATTAATAGTAATTAAATTAATTAATTTAAATTAATTGAATATATTAATTTTATTTACTTAATGAAAGTTTTAACTATACTTAACTAATTATTTTAAAATAATAATTCTTGGCTTTGTTTTAAAAGGTTTTAAATAATTAAAAATACAAATTAAATAAGATGAATATAGTTAAATTGGTATAATTCCTGTCTTCCAAATAGAGGTTATCAGTTCAATTCTGATTATTCATATTATTATTTTCAATTTTTTGAAATTATTCTTTTTGTTTTTTGTTTTATTTTTTGTTTTCTTTATTTATGATTATTAAAAGTTTAATTTAATATAATATAAATAAATTTAATATAACTATAATATAATTAAATTTAATATTATTTAATATTCTGAAATATAATATAAATTAATATAATTAAATATTGTTTATTATAATGAAATATAATATAAATTAATATAATTAAATATTGTTTATTATAATGAAATATAATATAATAAATTTTAAAATTATAAAATATAATGATAATGATATATATATTTATATATTAAATTATTATAATAAAATATAATAATATTTATTTTTGTAAGGAATCCTTTATATAATTGTATTATACAATAAAAATAAAAATTAAAAGAGTATATTATTTAAATTATATTATATGTTAGACGCTATCGTAAAAAATATTTTTATTAAAAATAAAATGTTAACAGCAGCAAAATATATTGGAGCTGGAATAGCTTGTTCAGGATTAATAGGAGCTGGTGCAGGTATAGGTTTAATCTTTTCTTCATTAATTGGAGCTACCTCAAGAAATCCACAAATAAAAAATCAATTATTTAGTTACGCAATATTAGGATTTGCTTTAGCCGAAGCTACAGGATTATTTGCCTTAATGATTGCTTTCTTATTATTATATTCATAATTTTAATTATAATTTCTAATTTTAATTTATAATTTCTAATTTAAAATTTTATAATTATTAATTTATAATTACTTTATAATAAATAGTTAAAAAAAACTAAAAAAATCCCCTGTAATTAAAATAAATTTAAATAAATTAAAATAAATAAATTCTCCCCGCCTGCGGCGGCTTATTATTCTTTTTATCGAAGCGTAAAGTCCCTAAAATGTTAAGAGTTCAATTTTGTTTTATTTTCATTTTATTTTCAAATATATAACAAAGATAGTGTAAAATCCCACACTCTATTAGTGAGAAACAAAATAAAAATATAAATTATAAAATATAATAAAAACAACAAATTTTTTTTTTTTAAATAATAAAACAGTAAAATAAAACAGAAGTATAAAAATATAATTAATTAAAAAGTTAAGTTAATAATAAGAATAGATATAATAAAAATATAATTAATTAAAAAGTTAAGTTAATAATAAGAATAGATATAATAATAATAATAATTCTAAATAATAATATATAATAATTATATTATTTTTTTGTTGTTTATTAAATTTTAATAAATATTAAATTAATTAAAAATTTATTATTTTATATTTATTAGTTAATTAATAAAATTATATTTAATAAAAAATCAAAATAAATAAAATTAAATTAAAAATAGTTACAAATAATAATACAAATATTATTACAGTTGCTACAACTCTAATATAACAAAATTATTCAATATATATATAAATATATTAATTTAATATTAATTTAAAAATATTTTTATAAATAAAATATAAATTTAAATAAAAAATATAAAATTTGAATAAAAAGGGTTAAGTATACAGAAGGTTCTGTAGTAGACCTGCAAAGTTTATACCTAAGGGTTCAATTCCCTCTTAGCTCTCTGTTTAAATAAAAAATACAAATACAAATACAAAATACAAAATACAAAATTAAAAATTATATTATTAAATTAAAAATAAAAAAAACTATTAATTTATATAATATATAAATATTAAATATAAAAATTATAAATATTTAGTTCCGTTACTAATTAATAAATAAAATTATTAGTTTAATTATATAATTAAAAATAAGGTTAAGTTAAATTTGTTATAATAAATTATTTAAATTTATTAGTAAATTAAAATTCTTTTAAATTAATAATTTTCTTAGTTTAATGGTAGAACAGCATTCTTCTAAAATGGTAATTTTGGTTCGAGTCCAAAAGAGAATAAAATTTACTTAAATAATAAGAAAAATATTTAATTAAATTAATACTAATTCTAATTTATTAAAAATAAAAAATTAATAAATAATTCTATTATGGTTATTTATTATTTTATAATAATATAATTAGAATATAATTAGTTCCTTATTTGAAGTAATAATTCAAATCAATTTAATTTTATAAATTAATAAATTGTTACAGTGTATTTTAATAAATAATAATAATAATAATTTCTTTTAATTAATATTAATTAATTATTTTTATTATAAAAATAAGTCTTAATAATCAAATTAGATTTAAATTTTAAATTATTAAATTAATTAAATTAACTAATCAAATTAAATTTTTATGTATACTAATATAAATTCTATTAATTATAATTATTTTCTTAATTTTAGAAATTAGTTAAATTAAATAAAATAAATATAAATTAAATAATAAATTTTTTAATAATAATATTTAAATTGTTTATTGTTATTGTTATTGTTATTGTTATTGTTATTGTTTTTAATAATAGCACTAATAAATATAAATAAATAAAAAACAAAATAGAATATATTAAATATATATAATTTATATATAAATAATAAGATATATATAATTAAATAAATTTTTACAAATTAATAATTAATTAAATTAACTAAAAATGATATCAAATAATTTAATAATAACAATTATAAGTATTTTAATAAATATAATAGATGTATTATTAGTACTATTACCTATTTTATTATCTGTGGCTTTTATGACTATAATTGAAAGAAAACAATTAGCTGCTCATCAACGAAGAGTCGGACCTAATACTACAGGATATTATGGAATATTACAACCATTTAGTGATGCATTAAAATTAATAGTTAAAGAAACAGTTATACCTTCTCAATCTAATAAAATATTATTTTATTTAGCTCCTATATTTACTTTAATTTTTAGTTTATTAGGATGAGGTATAATTCCTTTTGGTCAAGGTTTAACAATTTCTGATTTTTCATTAGGTATATTATATACCTTAGCTTTATCTTCTTTAGGTGTTTATGGTATTTTATTTGCGGGTTGATCTGCTAATTCTAAATATGCATTTTTAGGTTCTTTAAGAAGTACTGCTGCTATGATTAGTTATGAATTAATATTAAGTTCAAGTATTTTAATAATAATTATATTAACAGGATCTTTTAATCTTACTACTATTATTGAAATTCAACAAGCTATTTGATTTATTATTCCTTTATTTCCTGTATTTATAATTTATTTTATATCTATATTAGCTGAAACTAGTCGTACACCTTTTGATCTACAAGAGGCTGATTAAAATTAACTACTAACCCCAGATTCGGCCTCTGTAAAGTTCGCTATAAGCTGGAAACTCCTAAAGGCTTGAATACTATAAAAATAATTTTAATAGTAATAATTTCAAGTTTGTTTTCTTTCCTTAATAACCTAAAGGAAAAATAATACCAATGGACAATCAGCAGGAAACCCATAGATAAATTACTAAATTTTTCTTAATTGGCTCCTCAAAGACTACACGCGATCATTGAAATATTTAATTTATTTCAATAATATATAGTCTTTTTTTTGTTGAAAGACAAAAAGCATTTAGGGAAATTGCAATTTTTTTAATTTGCCTTTTATTAAATTAATATTATTTATATTATGTATAATTTATTTTTCTAATTTACTAAGTATAACTATAAGCTCATAAATTGATATAAGTACTACACCATTACTGTTACTCCGCCGCAGGCGGCGCAGGCGGTAAATTTATACTGATTTCTCTAAAACAGATAAGATTAAATCTGATCTTAAAAAATAGGAGGTGTATATAGTTTTCTACATGTTAAACAATATATAGGATCTAGTTTAAATTTATATGAAAGATTTACTGATCATTTAAAGGGTATCAGTACTAATATTATATTAAAAATAAGTATTGCTAAATCTGGATTAGAAAATTTTCAATTTTTGATTTCTGATTTTAACACAGATCCTGCTTTTATATTAACGGATGTTGAAACCGAAACTATAAACAGTTTTCCGTTTGATCAATTATATAATTTTAAAAAAGAAGCTAAATCTATGTTGGGTTATAAACATACAGCAGAAGCGATAGCTAAAATGAAATTAAGATTATTTGATAAAAATAACCATCCTATGTATGGTAAAAAAACATACATTAGATGCTTTAAAAAACTGTAAGTAAACCTGGAAAATGAAATCCTATGTTTAATAAAAACAAAAACATAGCATTGAATCTAGAAATAAAATTTCTTTAGCTAAAAGCAAAATTACTTTAGGTCTTTCTGATTTATAAAATAATCTACTCAAAACTTTTATAACTCAAGTATTATTGGCTTCCGAATTTAAGGTTGCAAAATCTACAGTTAGCAGACATATAATCCGCCTGCGGCGGGGAAAAATATTTATATTTGCAGGAAAATAATTTATACGAAAACTAGATAAATAATATTAAAATAATAACTAAATACTTTTATTTAGGGTTGACTGTCTACAGCTCGATCCTCAGAAGCTATGTATTTTAATAATTTAAGTATTTATTAATCTTACGGACAAGGCCCGTATATTTTAATTGTTTTTTACTGAATGCCTGAATGACTTAATTAACATTTGGATAGGAATCTGAGTTAGTAGCTGGTTTCTTTACTGAACATTCTAGTGTCCCTTTTGTTTTCTTTTTCTTAGCTGAATATTCTTCCATAGTATTATTTAGTGCAATAAGTTCAATATTATTTTTAGGAGGTTATCATATGCCTGAATTATTTATTAATGATTCAATCATTAATTTCCAATCTATAATTCTGGGTATTAAAACTTGTATATTCTGTTTTATCTTTGTTTGATTTAGAGCGACTTTACCTAGATTAAGATGAGATCAATTAATGAACTTATGTTGATTAAATTTATTACCTATAGCAGTAGCATTTATTATATTAGTACCTAGTATTTTAATAGCTTTTGATATTGCACCTTATTAATTATTATATGTATTTACCCCCCTTTTTAGTTGTATCTTTATTATTTTTATAATAATTTTTTATTCTTTTGTTTTGTTGTTTTGTTTTGTTTATTAATTTTATTAAAAAATATATAAAAAGTTATAATTATCTATAAATTTATATATATAATTATATTTCTATTAAAATTAATCTTTTATTTTTATTTGTTTGTTGTTTTTTGTTTTTTGTTTTTTGTTAAAAATACAAATTATTAATAATTCATAAATCTTATTACAAATTATTCTATTAATTATTATTATTCTTCTATTAATTATTATAAAATAACTCTATTAATTATTATTCTATTAATTATTATAAAATAACTCTATTAATTTATATATTATTTTGTATATTAATTTGTATATTAAATTTTTAATTAATTAATATATAAATATTAAAAGAATTAATCAATTATTCTTAATTAATTTACCGCCTGCGCCGGGGTTATTTTCTGTTGTATTTTGTATTTTGTATTTTGTATTTTGTTTTTTTATAAAATAAAATAATATTAAAAAAAATCAAATAAAAATTAGAAAAAAGAATAAATCATAATTCTAAAAATATAATTGTGATTAAATAATTTTATATTTAATTAGAAAAATAAAAGTATATTAAAAAATAAAGTATATATTATATAAGATAATAAATCGGCTTCGCCGGTTTAGTTTTAACTATAATTTCTCTTATATTTTGTAATAAAAAAATAATAATAATAATAAAATATTTATTACTTAAATTTTAATTTTAATTTTAAATTCATGTTCTTTTTTAGAATAATAAAAATAAAATAATTCCAAATTAAAAAATAATCAAAAAATAGCTACAAGCCTATAATTTAATGGTAGAATGATTTCTTGATGAGAAATTTGTAGAAGTTCAAATCTTCTTAGGCTTAAATTTTTATATTATATATTTATTTATTATCTGTATTTCTAAATAATTAGAATTATATATAATAAAAATAATGAATAATTATAATACAGCTGCTAAATTATTTTATTAATAAAAGAATAAATTTATATATATAAATATTAAATTAAAAATTATCGGTCGATACAGTGATAAATAAACAAACAAAACAACAAATAAAAATAATACAAATAATACAAACAAAAATAATTTTATATTATTTTATTTATTTTAAATTATAATAACAAATTTATATTTTATTTATTAAATTTAAATTATAATAACAAATTTATATTTTATTTATTAATTTTAAATTTTAAAAACAAATTTATATTTTATATATTAATTAAAAAATTAGATAATTTAGTTAATTATTAATAATTATTATTTAATAATCTTTAATTCTGAAATTAATTTAAATAACAAATTTAAGTTACAAATACTCATATTTTTATATTTTTATATTTTAATATGAGATTATTAAAAAGGAATGTTTTATTTAGATTATTAAATTCTTACATCGTTGATTCACCACAACCTGCTAATATCTCTTATTTTTGAAATTTTGGATCACTATTAGGAACTTGTTTAATATTACAAATATTAACAGGTGTATTTCTAGCGATGCATTACCAACCACATGTTGATTTTGCATTTGATAGTGTAGAGCATATTAACTTTCTCTACTAATGTGCTCATTAAACCCGATTATATGCTAAAAACTCCTAAAGACTTAAAAAACTGGGTTGTATTAACTAGTAATAATTTTAAGTATATTACAATGGACAATCAGCAGGAAACCTAAATATATTAAATTATAAATAAATTATTAAGATCCTCAGAGACTATCTGTCGGGGGTTTGTATTTTCTACAGCTATGATATAGTCCAAACTCTTATTTAAAAATAAAAGTGTAATTGAGGGATATATATATATAGATAAATTAATTGGTTTTAAGGTAATTATTAGTAGTTTTATTGTTAGTAAAAATAAGTATTCTCATAGTAATAGTATTTCAAAAGTTTCACATGTTCCCACTGAATTTGTATAATGGTTCGGGGTTCGCCCGGGTTTTACGTACGCTGAGGGTAAAAATTTAATTTCTTTAGATCGTAATTATGTAAGATTCAGATTTAAAATCTCACTTCATACTGACGATATAGCGGTACTTAATTTAATAAAATTTAAATTAGGTATAGGAATAGAAACTGAAGAAAATTCAAAGTATTGTTCTTTTGTAGTGCAAAAATTTGATGACATTAAAGATGTTATTTGTACTATTTTTAGTTCTTTTCCTTTACAAACAAACAAACAAAAGTTAGATTTAAATGATTTCTATGAAGTTGTTAAACTTAAAGGCGATGCGCGCGGTAACAAAATAAGTGCTAATTAAAAAGATAAAATAGTAATTATTAAAAATAATATGAATAATAAGCGAATAATAGAGCAGTCAAATATTTTAAATGCTGAATGTTTTACTATTAACCCTAATTGATTAGTAGGTTTTTTTGAGGGCGATGGTACATTTGGAATTAAAAATGGATCTGCGTATTTACAAATAGCAAAGAAAAATACAAGTCAGCCTACTCTAAATGCTATAACCAAATATTTAGAGTTATTACCACATGTTGACAAAAAAATATTAAACTATTAGCTTTAAATGTAACAAGTGTAACTAATAAGAATACTAATGTAGTATCTTTAGTTGTAAATAGTATAGATAACTTATATTATTATATTTTGCCTCTATTAGATAATGCTAAATTATATACACGGAAAGCTATAGATTTTAAATTATGAAAAATAGCATTGATACTTCATAAATTAGGTTATTATTTTTTATAATAAATTATTTGTAGATATTTCTAAAATTATAAATAAATCAAGATATAGCACATCAAAAAATATAGAGAATATTAATGAGATTTTAGAGGATATATTCCACAGATCTAAAATTATCTTCGCTAAAGAACCCCGCCGCAGGCGGTTAATATTAATTTAGGTAAAAGTCATGTTGAATTAGCTCAAGCATTTAGTAGAGCTCAACGTAGTATACCAAAAAACATTTTTGTATATATTTATATAAATAATGAATTAATTGAAATTGAAGGATCTCCTTTTTTTAAATTCAGTGAAGCTCATAAGGCACTAGGGTTAAATACTAGTAGCAATACTTGTAATCGTTATATAAATACAGGTAAACTATACAAAAAGAAATATTTATTTTCATCTAAACCTTTCTCTGAAAAAGTTTAAAAATAAAATATATATCCAACATTTCTCTACTTTTATATAAAAGGTTGGAATAATTTATTTTATCTTATATCTACACTTATATACAATTTTAAAAAGGTGGAGCCTCAGCGGTAAATAGAAAATAGAAAATAAAAAATTTCCTTTATTATGAAAGATATAGAGATTCAATTACAAATTTTGATTATGAGAGAAGTTAATTCAGGTTGAGCTGTTAGATATACACATGCTAATGTCGCTTCTTTTTTCTTCATCTTTGTATATCTACATATTGGAAGAGGTTTATATTATTCTTCTTATAAATCACCTAGAATCTTAGTTTGAACTATAGGAGTTATTATTTTAATCCTAATGATGGCTATAGTTATGTGGCCAAATTGGAAATGTTTTTTGTTGTCTAATCTAGTGTGTTCTAATTTAACTATTCCTATTTATTCTAAAGTAAATATATCTCCATTTAATAAATATAAAACAAAAGCAATTTTAAGAATAGGAGGTCATAATACAGAAGTTCTAGATTTAATTCTTTGCGGTATGTTAGGTTAATTTTGAGGAGATAAAATACCAGGAAAACAACTAGATAGTATTCGATTTAGTATTGAACAAAGTATTATAAATAGTGCTTATATTCATAAATTAACCTTAAGATTTTATGAATTAGGTTATTGTGATCGACCCGTACCTACTTTAGTGAAACAAAATTCGATTAAAAAAATAGAAACTTCTGAACGATTTAATTATAGATTAAGTCTTTTCACTTATTCTAGTTTTACTTGGATTTATGAGTCTTTTTATGGAACCGAAGGAAGTTTTTCTAATTACGCAAATGGAAACAATATCGAGTCTAATAAAAAGTCTACTTCAGTAGAAAGTTTTACAGTACAAAAAATAAAAAGAGTTCCTATTTGGATAGAAGAATATTTAACAGCTTTAGGTTTAGCTAATTGGATTATGCCAGATGGGTCCAGACAAAAAGGACAAGGAATATGTATAGCTACTAATTCTTTTTCTTTTTAAGATTGTCAGTTTCTATGTAATATTCTTACTAATAAATATTCTCTAAAAACAACTTTGATTAAAAAAAAACTGGATACCCTAATCAATGAATAATTTCTATTTGGAAAGAATCTATGCCTTTACTATTTAAAATAGTTAGTCCTCATATTGTACCAGAAATGCAATATAAATTAGCTGGTTATATTTAAATTATTAATTAGTAGAATATACCCCGCCACAGGCGGTAAATTTATATGATTAGGTAATAGTTTTAATATTTATATCATATATAATTAGATGTCGAAGAGCCGTACTAGTCATTCTCAAAAATAATAATTAACATTTTTCAAAGTCTTAGCAATTTTAGCACAGTGTAACCTGTATTGGAAAAACAATTGCTCTTTATTTAAATAAAGATTGCTAAAATACCTTAAGATAGGTATTGAATATAAATATGTTTAATTAATAATCTTATTTATATTTGGCAACATTGGTGAAAACGGTTAAAGGAATAGTATTAATTCTCAGACCGTCGGTTGAATACACAATCGCTACAGACTGGTTCACCAAAGGGTATTTGCGATAATGCTTAATGTACAGTCGAAGTTCTTTTTAATATTAAGTAAATAATAGTAATAATACTCAATAATTTAAATCATAATTATTTAAAATTTTATACCGCCTGCGGTGAGGTTAATAATAAAGGATTAGATTACATAATTATTATATTGATACTTTTTATGATAAATAGAATTTGATAGCTTTCTTGGGTTAATATAATAGCCCCAAATGGTCTAAAATTAAACACAATAACAATAACAATTACAATTACAATTACAATTACAATAAAGAGAATAATTTATCCTATTTTACTAAAAAAAACTTAACAAGAAATTTAACTTTATAGTAAAAAGAGAGAATTATAGTGTACCTTTACCTAGAACAACTGATTCTTCCAAAGTATTAATTAATTTTTTTTAAAAAGAACAAAATTTAAAGCCTATTTATATTTATGAAGATTTACATTTAGATTCTACAAGGAAAAAGATTTTATCAGAAACAAGAGAAAAATTGAAAGCAAAACCTTTAGCCAGATAAAGCTAAATTTAATCTGAACAAGCTAAAGCGAACATGATAAAAATCTAAACCCCGCCGCAGGCGGATTATATAACTTAGATTATAGTTTTTATGGTGAATATCCTAGCATTATAGCAGCATCTCGATCTATAAAATGTAATCCAAAAACAATTATAAGGGCTCTAAAAAGTGATAAAAAATTGTTAAAAAGACATTGAATTGTTAAATTTATTTAAATTTTAATTTTGATTATAGTCCCACAAGTGTAAATTTCTATGCAATATCTAGATAAAAATAGAAATAAAGTGGAATAATCCAACAGGGTTATTGAAGAAATAATTCGTTTCTTTGGCAATATTAGTGAAAACGATCAAATAATTTATCCTTTTGTTTTGTTTTGTTGTTTTGTTTTTGTTTTCCCCTTTAGTTTGCTTAGCCTAAAGTATAAAATACAAACAAGGTAAATAATACAGATTAGAGATCGTCGGTTTTCTAGAAGATCGCTACAGACTGGGTCACTGGTGGGTGAATCTTAATATAATTTAATATAATAAGATTGCTTAATGCACAGTCGAAACTTGTTAGTCATAGGATGGCTATAAGAATAAAGTAAATTACAGTTATTCTTCTTGTTAGGTAATATAATTTTATATACAATAATATTAGATTAATAACAAGTAAGTTTGT
>Ga0193708_1000026_pt1 | contig 33957 bp, 49 predicted proteins | sample H3c1metaG_FD_160570 | JGI IMG/M metagenome (GOLD analysis project Ga0193708, IMG submission 160570) | Soil microbial communities from a riparian zone of the East river system, Colorado, United States - H3c1 | ecosystem: Environmental > Terrestrial > Soil > Riparian zone | place: USA: East River...
ATCTTCCTCTCTCTAACCCCAGCGGGGGGTCATGGCCCAGCGTGAAGACCTGGAGACGCTCCGGAACGGCCTTCTAGCGGCGTTTGAGACCGCTGACGTCGCCGTGAAGGCCCAGATCGCCGGCCAGCTGCGGGCGGTCATCAAGGACCTGGCGGCGCTGCCGGTGTCTGCGGAGGTGTCGAAGGCCGATGAGATCGCAGGTCGCCGAAAGGCTCGGCGTACAGGAGCCGCAGATCGTCCATCGGCCGCCCGACGTGGTCAGCCTCGCCGCAGCGGAGGAAGCAATAGAGCTGGGTGACGCCTACGGCGTCTGTGACGGCAGCCCGCTGGCCGAGTCGCAGAAGATCACGTTGCGGGCTGCGCTCGGGGAGCGGCTCGACGGCTCGTGGGCGGCGTCGCGGGTGGCGGATTTCGGGCCGCGGCAGGGGACGGGGAAGTCGGACAAGATCGCTGTGCGGGAGTTGTCGGGCCTGCTGCTGTTCGATGAGCGGCTGCTCATCCATACGGCGCACGAGTTCCCGACGGCCAACGAGTCGTTCCTGCGGATGGCGGCGATATTCGAGAACCACGACGACCTGCGCAGGCGGGTGGCGCGGGTCCGCTACGCCAACGGCGAGCAGGGCATCGAGCTGCTGTCGGGTCAGCGGTTGAAGTACCGGGCCCGGACGGGTGGTTCCGGTCGAGGGTTCGCCAAGGCCGACCTGCTGGTCTACGACGAGGCCCAGCACCTGGGCCGGGAGCATCTCGCAGCGTCCGCCCCGTCGAAGCTGGCGAACCCCAACAGCCAGACCTGGTACGCGGGCTCGGGCGGTCTCCGGACGTCGACCTTGGCCTGGGCGATCCGGCGCGACGCACTCGGCGGAGATGCGGGCCGCCTGGCCTACACGGAGGCGACCGCCGAGCGGGTGGCGCTGGTCAACGGTCGGATCAAGTCGCAGCGCCCGGACCCGAGTGACCGGGACGCCTGGTACCGAGGGATGCCCGGTCTGGGCCGGTGGGTCACTGAGGAGTCGATGCAGTCGCTGTACGAGGAGCTCGGCCCCGAGCTGTTCGCCCGCGAGTGCCTGTGTGTCTGGGACATCGAAATGGGAGCGAGCGAAGGCCTGATCCCGTCGGTCACATGGGACCTGGTCAACAGCCCGGACGCCAAGCCCGACGGTCCCGTGGTGCTGGTGCCTGACGTCAACACTGAGCGCTCGGCGGCCGCCATCGTTGCCGTGGGCTCGAGGGTGATCGAAGTGGTCGAGCACCGTCCAGGTGTGGGCTGGCTGGTCGACCGGTGCAAGGAGCTCGACGAGTCGTGGCACCCGACGTGGGCGGCAGACGGGCGGCCGACGGCGCCGGTGGCGGGCACAATCGAGAGGCTGCGGGCCGCCGGGATCGACGTGCGGGAGGCCGAGCCCGCCGATCTGTACATCGCTTGCGGCGACATGTTCGAGGCGATCGCCGACAGGACGGTCACGTTCCGTCGTCATGCCTCGATGGACGCTGCGGTGGAGGGCGTTGACCAGAAGTTCTTTGGCGAGGTGTTCGTCTGGGATCGCCGAGGCGACGTGGACATCTCCCCGTTCATGGCCGGGACTGTCGGCCTCTGGGCTTCAGGAGTCGCCGTCGAGGCTGACTTCTTCACGATCTGAACCCTCGAAGGGGGTGCTGTGGCTGGTGTCGTGATCGTGTTGGGTGCGCTCGCGGTCGTTGTTGGTGTGGCGATCGAGGTGGGTGCGGGTTGGGCGTGGATCGTGGGCGGTGTGCTTGCCATGGCGGGTGGTGTCGATCTGACGATCAGTGATCGTCGCCGGCCGGCGCCTGGTGGTGGTGAGGGGTGACCGTGGACGTCAATGAGCAGCAGCCGGTCGTGCCGCGCCCCCCGCCTCTCCCGTTCTCGAAGTTGCGCGACCACGGTCTGCTGTGGCTGATCAACAAGGCGGTGTTCCATCCCCGGGGGTTCGCTCTCGCATTCACCGTCGAGGACGACGGCACGGTCACCGGGTGGTCCATGCAGGGCGACGGCACCGAGTCGTGGCACTACGACAACGACCCCGCCGGGGACTGGTCGGAGGACGTCGCCTTCGCAGCCGTCGAGTCCTTCCTCAACTCGTGTCGCCCGTCGGCCGGTGAGCCGCAGTGAGCATCCTGCGTCGGGCGTTCGATCGTCGCTCTGTCCCTGACCTTCCGGACACCTACGGCCAGGCGGGCTACGGCTCATGGGGTCAGGGGATGACGTGGCACGGCGGGGCCGGGACGTCGAAGGACCAGGCGATGCGGCTCTCCGCTGTGTTCGCCTGCCTGCGCATCCTGTCCGAGGCGGTGTCGACGCTGCCGTTGGACACGTTCGTGAAGGAGGGCACCACCCGGCTCCCGTACGAACCGAAGCCCGACTACCTGTCGTTCGATCCGCCGCAGGGGTCACAGATCGACTACCTGTCGCAGGTCATGTTGTCGCTGCTGACCGACGGCAACGCCTACGTCCTCACGCCCCGTGACGGCCTCGGAGTCCCGACCACCCTGGTGGTGCTCGACCCGACGCTGGTCAACGTCCGCCGCGAGAAGGGCCAGCTCAGGTACAGGTGCCAGAACGTCGAGCTGCGCCCCGACATCGACGTGATGCACATCAAGGGGATGTGCATGCCTGGCGCCATCACCGGCCTGTCGCCGCTCGCCTACGCCCGTGAGACGGTCGATGTGGGCCTCGCTGCCCAGCGGTTCGGTGCGTCGTTCTTCAACAACGGGGCCCTGCCCGGCGCCGTGATCGAGACGCCGGGCGCCATGAAGAAGGACGCAGCGGACCGGTTCCGGGACACCTGGAACGGCGACCATGGCGGGGTCGGGAACTCCAGCCGGGTCGGAGTCCTGACCGGCGGGGCGAAGCTCTCGAAGGTCTCCATCCAGCCGAACGACGCCCAGTTCCTGGAGACCCGCCAGTTCGCTGTCCCCGACGTCGCCCGCATCTACGGTGTCCCGCCCCACCTGATCGCCGACGCCTCCGGGTCGACGTCGTGGGGCTCCGGGCTCGCCGAGCAGAACCTCGCCTTCGGCCAGTTCTCCGTGACCCCGTGGACGTCGCGCGTCGAGGACAGCCACGACCGGCTCCTTACCACCCACGGGCTGAGCCCGGTGTTCGTGAAGCTCAACCTCGACGCCCGACTCCGGGCGTCGATCCAGCAGCGCTACCAGACCTACGCCATCGGCATCGTCCAGCGCCTCGTCACCATCAACGAGTGCCGGGCCCTCGAAGACCTGCCGCCCGTCCCGTGGGGCGACGAGCCCGTCAACTCCGACGGCGCCGGCGGGGTCACCCCGATGGACCTGGTCACCATGATCCAGAAGGCCTACCTCGGGGTGGGTGTCCTGATCTCTCCAGAGGAGGGTCGCGAGATCCTCAACCAGGCCGGCGCCGGGCTGATCGGCCCACCACCAGGAGGCTCCCAGTGAAAGACCTGATCATCGAGCGGCGCACCCTGGTGGAGCCGGTCGAGTTCCGCTCCGAGGGCACCACGCTCGTGGCGTCCGGTGTCGCCATCCGCTACGGAGCTGTCTCCAAGGACCTCGGCGGGTTCAAGGAGCGGATCATGCCGGGTGCCGCGACGAAGACGTTGAAGGAGCGCGACGTCACGATGCTGCACGAGCACGAGCGGCGCATGCTGCTCGGCCGCTCGAGCGCCGGCACGCTGCGCATCACGAACAACCGGGACGAGATGGCCTACGAGGTCGACCTCCCGGACACGAGCTACGGCCGGGACCTCGCCGTGTCGCTCGAACGCCGGGACGTGACCGGATCGAGCTTCGGGTTCCTGGCCATTGGCGCTGACACGAAGTGGTCGGTCGACGAAGACGGTGCAGCGCTGCGTTCGGTCGGCGCTCTGATGCTCGACCACCTGTCGACCACATGCGCACCTGCGTACGACGAGAACACCGCCGAGCTCGCCATGCGGTCCCTGGCCGCCAGTAGTGGCCAGGAGTTCCGCACCCTGTTGGAAGCCGCTGCACGCGGTGAGCTTCCCGAACTGATCGCCCCGCCCGAAAGCGGAGACGACGAACCGGAAGCCGAAGACGAGGAGCCGGCCGGGGAACCACCGGTCCACCGTCGCCCGGCCGAGTGGTTCGTGTAGCGGCCGCCCGCACGGCACCGCCACAACCCCCAACCCATTCGACCGAGGGGCGGCGCTGTCGCGCGCCCCCCAACGGAAGGAACACGACATGACGCTGACCATCGTGCGGGACAACTACGCCGCACGCGCCACCCTCATGACCGAGCTGCGCTCGATCGACGAAGCCGCAGTCGGCCGCGAGTACGACGCCGACGAGCAGACCAAGGTCGACGAGCTGCGTGCCTCGCTGACCACGATCGACACCCGGATCGAAGAGGCCATCGGCCAGGAGATCCGGGCGATCGAGATCGACCAGAGCCTGCAGGGCCTGCTCGGCGCCATGGCCGACCGCGAGGGCGGCGACGCCGGCGAGGGCCCGGACACCCGGTCGATCGGCGAGCGTTTCACCGATGGTGGCGGCTACAAGGAGTGGGCCGAGCGCGGCGCCCGTGGCGCCTACACGGTCGACCTGCCGGGCATGAGCGTCCGGGCGGTGACCGACACCACCCTCGACGCCACGTCGGGTGGGGCGATGACCCGTCCCGAGCGGCTGGGCCGCGTGGGCCAGGACTTCATCGACCGCAAGGTGTACCTGCTCGACCTGCTGCCGCACATCCCCGTGAGCCAGGGCACCATCGAGTACGTCCAGGACAAGACGCCGCTGGCGGACATGGCCAACAAGGCGGTCGAGGTGGCGGAGAGCGGCGGCAAGCCGCAGGCCGGCATCACGACGCAGGTGGTCGCAGAGGCCATGGCCGTGATCGCGGCGTGGACGAACATCACCCGGCAGACCGCGAAGGACATCCCGCAGATCGAGGGCTACCTCGACACGCGGCTCCGCTACAGCCTGAAGCGTCGGGCTGACGGTCAGTCGATCAACGGTGACGGCGCGTCGCCGAACATCCGTGGGCTTCTGAACCGTGCGGGGATCCTGACCTACGCCCCGGGCGCCGAGGCCCGGTACGTCTCGATCCGCCGAGGCATCCGCCTCATGGAGGACGCCGAGACCGTCCCGGAGATCATCGTCCTCAACCCGGCCGACGCCGAGATCTTCGACCTCTCGAACCAGACCACCGCAGGCCTGCACGCCGTCAACGCCATGACCGGTGACCTGCAGTCGCCCCCGGCCCGCACGGCGTGGGGCCTGACGCAGGTCCGCTCTACGGCGATCGCCTCGGGCACGGCGATGCTGCTCGACCCGATGGCGGCCGCCGTGTTCGACCGCGAGGAGCCGACGGCCTACATGACCGACAGCCACGCCTCGAACTTCACGTCGAACATCCTCACGCTGCTCCTCGAGCTGCGCATGGGTCTCGGCCTGTTCGAGCCGTCGGGCGTGTGTCGGATCACGTTCAACGGCAGCACCTGAGCCGTCCGATCACTTCGGTCCGGGGGGCTGCGGCCCCCCGGGTCACCTCCCGCCCCACCACCGTTCGAGGAGAGTCCACATGCCCAGCCGCTACGACCCGACCTACAGCGAGGACTGGCTTCTCGCCGGCTCGCCGTCGGGTCTCCGCAACCAGAACATGCGCCAGCTCGACATCAACGCCGACCTGGCCGCCCTCACCACGCAGGTGATGTCGTCCGTCGCTGTGCCCGTGCAGCCCGGCGACAAGGTCACCAGCCTCACCTTCAAGTCCGGGGCGACGGCTGCGGGCACGCCGACGAACTGGTGGTTCGCGCTGTACAGCTCGGCCGGTGTCCTGCTGGCCCAGACGGCCGACCAGCTCACCGCTGCGTGGGCGGCCAACACGGCGATCACGCTGGCACTCGCGACCCCGCAGGGCGTCGCCCGGCAGGGCTACGTCTACGCCGCCGTGATGGTCAAGGCCACCACGCCGAACACGCTGCTCGGTGCCTCCGTGGCGCTCGCCGGCGCCGCCGGAGCGATCGCCGGCTCGGTGATCCTCTCGCAGACCAGCGGCTCGGGACTGACCACCACGGCGCCCGCCACCATCGCCACGCCGACCACCGTCGCCACGGTGCCGTTCTGCGTGCTCACCTGAGGAGGAACCTGATGGCAGACCGCCAGGAAGCAACCGTCTCCAGCACGGGCGTGTGGGTCGACACGCAGACCGGCCAGGTCGTCGAGTCGGAACCCGTCGAGGGCAAGCTGCTCGTCCCGCCCGGCGGGGAGATCGACCAGCGGATCCGCGACGACATCGACTCGGCCAAGCTGGCCGCCGGCCCGGTGCCCGTCGACGACGACGTGGCCGAGAAGGGCGACGACGAGTCGGACGAGACGGAGACCTCGGCCGAGACCGAGCCGGCGCCGGCCCGGCGGGGCCGTCCCCCGGGCGGCAAGAACAAGGCAACGGTCGCCGACTCCACGGAGAAGGCGACCGAGTAGCCATGGCGATCGTCAACGGCTACTGCGAGTTGGGAGACCTGCAGAAGTGGATCGGCGCCGAGCAGATCGGGTCGATCCCCAACCTCGAGCGCGCCATCACGGCCAGCTCGAGGAGCATCGACAACTTCTGCGATCGGACCTTCTGGCAGACCGCCGCTGACACGCCACGGACGTTCGTGGCCCCGAACTGCGGACCCCTGGTCTTCGGGGCCAACAACGACCTGGCCACCTTCGTCTCGGTGAAGACGGACGAGGGTGGCACAGGGTCGTTCACCACAACGTGGTCGGCGTCCGACTACGAGCTCCACCCGCTCAACCCGACGGCCGGGGCCGAGGTGCAGCCGTGGACGTCCCTGCGGTCGACAGGTGCACGGCAGTGGCCGTATCCGACGGGCACCGGCCGGTCCGCCCGGGTGCAGATCAGTGGCACGTGGGGATGGGCTGCGGTCCCAGAGGCCGTGAAGCAGGCGTGCCTGATCTGGGCGGCCCGCATCTACAAGCGCAAGGAATCCCCCGAAGGCGTCGCCGGCTGGGGTGACTTCGGTCAGATCCGCATCGGCCGTACCGACCCCGACGTGATCGGTCTGCTCGAGCCGTACCAGCTCTACCCGATCGGCTTCGCGTGACCGCCCTCGAAGAAGTCGTCGCCGGGCTCAAGACGCTGCTCGACACGATCTACGGGCTCGAGGTCTACGACCACCCGGCGGCGAACCTCGAGCTACCTGCAGCCATCATCGTCCCGCCGGAGATCGACTACCGGCAGGCCATGCGCACCGGGACCATCCGGCTGGAGTTCGAGATCGTGGTCTTCGTCTCGGCGGCCGCCGGCCACGACTCATCCAAGAAGCTCTGGCCCTACATCGACTGGACCGGCGAGAAGTCGATCCTGCAGGCCATCGAGGTTGACCCGACGCTCGGCATCGTCGGCGCCGATGGCCAGCCCCGAGTCGACGCCCACGTCTACAGCGAACGTCGTCTCGGTTTCGAGGAGCTGCCTGAGGGCGCCTTCGGTGTGGCTCTTCAGCTCCCCGTCATCGTCACCAACAAGGAGTGACCCATGCCCAAGTTCAAGGTCGTCGGGATCGCCCCGATCGTCGGTGTCGATGACGTCACCGTCCAGCCCGGCGGCACGGTCGAGCTCGACCCCGCCGCCACGAACATCGATGCGCTGGTCATGTCCGGCTGCGTCGAGCCGGTGAAGAAGGCGAAGGGCGGCAGCCTCGTGCCAGGCCCTCGCGGCGAAGAGGTCGAGGGGACCGTGCAGGCAGGCGAGGAAGTTCTGTCGCTCGACGACGACCCGAGGGCGAAGTAGCCCATGGCCGCCTTCGCCCTGCTCGACGCCTTCTCCTACGTCCACGGCTACGACTTCACGACCGACACCAACAACGTCATGTTGACGATGGACGCCGAAGCCAAGGACGTCACGACCTTCGGGTCGGGCGGCTGGGTGGCACTGACCGGTGGACTGAAGAAGGTCGTCTACGACATGAAGGGCTACTGGCAGTCGGCCACCGCGCAGGCGGTCGACCCCGAGTCCTTCCCCGACCTCGGCAACGTCGACCGGGTGTTCACCGTCGGCACCAGTAACGCACAGCCGACGTCGCCTGCGGCGCTCACGGCGCCGGAGCGGGCCTACATGTTCAAGGCCGGCAAGTTCCACTACGAGCCCTTCGGCACCACCATCGGTGAGGTCGCACCCTTCGCTCTCAACTCGATGGGCAGCAACGGCGTGGGCGTGGTGGCCGGCATCTTGACCAAGGCCAAGGGCACCGTGTCCGCCACCGGTCAGCTGGGCTCGATCTACGACACGCTCGGACTGGGGATCCCCGCTGGCATCTCGCTGTACGCCACGTTCCATGTGTTCGTGGCCGCGACGACGATCACGGTGCAGGTGCAGTCCGACGACAACACCGGGTTCACGACCCCAACGACCGTCGCCACGATCGGTCCGATCACCACCGCCGGCGGCACCTGGATGACCCCGGTCCCCGGTGTGGTCGCCGACCGCTACTTCCGCATGAACGTCTCGGCCATCACCGGGACGCACACCGTCGCTGCGGCGATGGGCATCCGCTGATGCTGGCGCCGGAGCCCGAGGCGCCTCGCCTCGCCACGGGCGGCATCTTCCCCAGCTCCTCTGCTCGCTTCTCCGAGGGCGGCTGCGATCACGTCGTCCCCGGTCACCGGGGCGAAGTCGAGAGGACGCTCTACGCCGGCGAGATCGTCCTCCACCTCGACGACCCTCGCCTGAGCACCTGACCCCCCGAAGGAGAACCCATGGCCGCATTCGCACTGCTCTCCGAGCAGCTCACCATCAACTCGGTGGACTACACCGCCCTGTCGATGGTCAAGTCCGCCACGCTCACGCTCGACGCCGCCCAGCTCGACCCCACCGCGATGGGTGACAGCTGGACCGAGGTGCTCGGTGGCCTCAAGTCGGGCAGCCTGTCGGTCACCTTCAACGACGACTACGCCGCCAGCTCGATCGATCAGCTGCTGTTCCCGCTGTTCGGCACCGTGACCACGTTCCTGGTCCGCCCGACCACCGCCGTGGTGGGTGCCACCAACCCGAACTACACGGGCTCGATCTTCATCGCCCAGCACGTGCTGGGCGGGCAGATCGGTGACCTCGCCTCGAAGTCGCTCACGTTCCCGACCTCGGGAGCCGTGCTCCGCGCCGTGGCCTGATGGGCACGTCCCGGACAGCGGCCCAGTTCGGCAAGAAGCTCGACGCCCTGCAGCGTGAGTTCAAGGACCAGAAGGCTGCGGCGGGGCGGGTCGGCATGGCCGGCAAGGGCATCTTCCAGACCGCAGGCGCAGGGGCCGTGGGACGCAAGCCGGCCGGCAAGCGCAAGGTCATCGGCGCACGGTTCGACATCATCAAGTCGAACACGGGCGCCACGATCGTTGTGATCTCCTACACGGGCGCAGCGCACCTGATCAACAACCCGACCAAGGCGCACTTCATCGGGGCGAAGCGGCTGGGCAACCGCACGGCCCATCGCCGACGCTCCGCCGGAGTCGGTGCGGTGGCTGCGTTCGGGGGCTCCAACCGGGGGGCGTTCGGCAGCCTCCGCAACCTCAAGGCTGGGCGTGGCGCCCAGGCGCTGACGATCGGCCCGAACCTTCGGCCGTTCGCCTTCCACCCCGGCACCAAGGGCAAGGACTTCTACCGGCGGGCCCGGTCCCAAGCCGTCGACAAGCTCCCCGCCGTGTACGGCAAAGCCGCCCTGACCGAGCCTCTACGGAAGGTGTTTGGATGACCGCAGCGAAGGACCCGTCACAGAAGGTGATCGCCGAGATCCTCGCCGGTCGCCACGACGGCAATCTCGGTGAGCTGATGGAGGCCGTCGTCGAGCACATGCGAGCGACGTCGATCCGCATGTACTGGCGGTTCAACCTCGACGGGGACACGTGGGATCAGGACACTGTCACCACGGGCGAGCTGGTCCTCGCCGAGGAACTGCTCTCCACCGAGAAGCGTCCGATGTCGTACACGGAACTCGAGCCGCTCAAGTTCCTCCACCATCGGACGGCGTTGCTGGTCGCTCACCTGTACAAGGTCAGGGGGCTCAAGAAGCCGGAGGCCCTTGCTCGCGTCGAAGCGCTGACCCTCGCCGAGCAAGAGAAGCTCATGGACATGTACGAGGTCGGCGACGCCCCAAAAGACCAGGACCCGCCAGCCTCGTCTTGAGGCTCTGCATCGAGGCGTTCGGCTGGCCGCCGACCGTCACGATGGCCCAGCCCGTGGGCCCTGTCCTGCGGGCGTTGAGCCCGAAGCTCGAAGGCTGAGAGCTTACTCGGTGACGTTGGCGGTCACGCCCTGCCAGGTGGTGCCGTACATCCAGGTGGCGTCACAGGACCAGGAGAGCCGAAGCATGGCGCCGAACGAGTTCTCGGCGTCGACCTGGCCTGACACTTTGTAGTTGTCGCCGTCGGTGGTGGCGACCTCTTCGAGGAACTCGGCGGTGCCGGGCGCCTTCAGTTTGGCCTTGACCGCCTCGCGGCAGACGTCGATGGCGCCGGCGTCAGTCGGTCCCTCTGCTTCTGCGCCGCTGTCCTCGCCGAGGCTGCTGATGATCGTGGCGCCGATCGCGAACACGACGATCACCAGCATCACCCAGATGCAACCGCGGTTGTCCGGCTTGGCCTTCTCGCCGCCTGCTTCGTCCATCGCCCGCCCGCCTTCATGTGAGGACTACTCGGGCGAACCGTAACCGCGTAGAGCGTCAAGCAGAAGGGGGTGTCGATGGGTTCCTTCACCGAGACACTCCGCCTGCTGGTCGACATGGACGCCAAGGGCGCCATCTCCCAGTCGGACAAGCTCGGCGAGTCATCGAAGAAGGCAACCGAGAAGGCAGAGAAGACCGGCAAGAGCCTCGACAAGTGGGGCAACAAGATGTCCTCGGCCGGCACCGGGATGATCGCCTTCGGTGCGGTCGCCCTCGCCGGCCTGGGTGCTGCCGCGATGGCCTCGGAGGAGGCTGAGCTTTCAGTCCTCAAGCTAGAGAACACCATCAAGAACGCCCCGAAGCTCGCGGGTGAATCGAGCAAACAGTTCATCGAGCTGGCCGAGTCGATCCAGAGCGTGACCGCAGCCGACGCCGACGCCATCGTCGAAGGCGAAGCGCTGCTCGGCACCTTCTCCCTGACGGCCGATGAGATCAAGGGCATCATGCCGCTGGTCGTCGACTACGCCCGCAAGTTCGGCACCGACATCCCGACCGCAGCGATCCAGGTAGGCAAGGCCCTCGACGGCAGCGTGGGGGCGCTGAAGAAGAACGGCGTCTCGATCGACGAGGTGCTGTACAAGACCGACCGCTACGCCGCTGTGCAGCAGGCCCTGACGGATCAGGTCGGCGGCTTCGCCGAGGCCGAGGGCAAGACCTTCGCCGGGTCACTGCAGCGGCTCAAGAACCAGATCGGCGATCTCGTCGAGGGCGTTGGTGCTGGTGCGGTCGACGCCTTCACGACCCTTGCCCGGGTGACCGGCGGGCTGAGCGATCGCCTCAACGGCATGTCGCCCACCACCCAGTCGATGATCGGCAAGGTCGCCACCTTCGGCGCCGTCGGCCTCATCGCAGCAGGCGGCCTGTCGACCCTCGTCGGACAGGGCATCAAGGCGCACGAGAACTTCCGCTCCCTCGCTGATGGTGCATCCTCGCTGAGCCAGAAGCTCGGCGGGATCGGCAAGATCGCCGCCTTCACCACCGTGGCGGCAGGCATCGCGGGCGTTGCGTTTGCCCTGAACGAGATCGCCGACGCACGCGACGCGGCCGAGCTGGAACGTCTGGCTGACAACTTCCTGCTGGTCGGCGATGCTGTCAACGCCACCACCAAGAAGGCAGTCGAACAGGCCGACGAGTTCGGCCAGCTCGACAAGGTCATCGCCAAGCTGAGCGAGTCGAACCCTCGGGCAGCCGAGGAGACCATCAAGCTCGCCGAGGCGACGGGCGTCTCCAAGGAGCGCGTCAAGGAGTGGCGGGCCGAGCTCGAGCGCAAGCGTGACGTCGACATAAAGGCGAGCGTCAGCCAGGAGGAGTACAGCGAAGACGTCCGTGACGGCGCCGAGGCCATGGACGAGAACGCAGAGTCGACCGAGGATGCCAAGTCGGCGCTGCAGGAATGGTCGGACGCCCAGCGTGCGGCCATCGACCCGATGTTCGCGTTCAACCACGCCGTGGTCGCCAACGAAGAGGCGCAGAGCAAGGTCGTCGAGGCTGAGCTGAAGATCGTCGCCGCCGAGGCCGATGTGGCGAAGGCTCGCAAGGAGCACGGCAGGAACAGCGACGAGGCGAGGGAGGCCGTCCTCAAGCTGGCGGAGGCGCAGGGCGATCTGGAGGGCGCCAACAGGTCGGCCGTGGAATCCGCTCTCGAGTACGACACTGCGTTCGCCGGCCTTAAGGACAGCATGCTGACCGGCGGCACCACGGTTGGTGAGGTGAAGGCGACCATCGACCGGTGGGCGGAGTCAGGTCTGATCGCCGCCGGCTCCGCGGCCTTCTACAAGGCCGAGGTCGACAAGCTCGCCAACGCCATCCGGCAGACCCCTGATCGCAAGGCCACGTCGGTCACCGCGCCCAACGCAGTACAGGCCCGTGAGCAGATCGACCGGGTTGGCAGCGCCCTGGCCAGGCTGAACGGCAAGTCGGCCAGCGTGCGGATCAAGACCGTCTACGAGACGGTGCAGATCGGCTCCGCCCACGGGCCCGGCTTCAAGCTCCACGACGGTGGCATAGTCCCCGGCCGACGGGGCGAAGAGATCGCCGCGGTCCTGCAGGCGGGTGAGGAAGTCCTCGCCCTCGACGATCCCCGCAACAGCTCCAACGCCAAGCAGCTCGTAGGCGCTGGCGTCAGCAGCGGGGGAGCGACGCACAACCACTACTGGACGATCAACGTCGCCGGCTCCGTGCTGTCCGAGCGTGACCTGATGGGCGTGCTCCGGGACAACATCCAGCGCGGCGGACTGCGGGGGTTGATCTGATGGGTGTCGTCATCGTCGACGCAGGCGAGGAGGCGTTCCTCGACCTGGTGCTCGCGGTCAACTACACGCTGCGGCTCTACCGCAACAACGTCACCTCGGGCCTGACCGAGGAGCAGATCGACGCCCTCGCCGTCGGGGCGTTCACCGAAGCCAACTTCGCTGGCTACTCGGCGGCGGCCATGACGGGTGGATCGTGGGTCTCGACGCAGGGCAACCCGTCGATCGGTCAGTACGCCCAGCAGACGTTCACCCGGTCGAGCACCGGTGCCGCGCAGCTGATCTACGGCTACTACGTGACGCTCACCTCGGGCGGGGCACTGCGGTGGTTTGAGCAGTTCCCGGCACCGATCTCGGTCGAGTTCATCAGCGATGCGATCCGCGTCACCCCGAGGGTCACGCTCGACGACGTGGAGGGCAACGACGTGGAAGCCGGAACCATCGTGATGACCGGCCGTGCCGCGGCGCCCACCGGCTGGCTGCTGTGCGACGGCACGGCCGTGTCCCGCACCACCTACGTCGACCTGTTCACCGCCGTCGGCACAGCCTTCGGGGTCGGCGACGGGTCGACCACGTTCAACCTGCCCGACCTCCGCCAGCGCTTCCCGCTGGGCAAGGCCACCTCCGGCACCGGCGCCACGCTGGGCGGCACCGGCGGCAACGTCGACCACGTCCACGGGCTCGACACCGCCACCTCGCACGCAAAGGCCCGGATCGCCGCCACCTCGGTGGCCGCCCGACAGAAGACGGTCTCCGCCTACAACATCACGATCAACGGCACCGGCGTCTCGGGTAGTGCCGATGCGTCGTCGCTGTCCGTCGGCATGGAGCTGGGAGGCAGTTCCGGCACCGGCAACCCGCCGTTCCAGGCCGTGAACTTCAAGATCAAGACCTGATGGTCACGACCGACGTCCGGGGGTCAGGCGGCATCGAGTTCGGTGGCGAGGCGCCCGTCGCCTTCGTCCACGGCTCAGGCCAGGTCAACAACGACATCGTCGTCGAGTGGGACTTCGACAACGACGGCGACTTCGACGAGCCCGAAGAAGACATCACCGCTTACGTCGTCTCGGCCGAGACCCGCACCGGCAGGGACTGGCCCTCGCAGATCAGCGGCAAAGCCAGCCCCGGCACCCTGCGCCTGACGGTCCGCAACGACGACGACCGCTTCTCGTTCTTCAACACCGCGTCACCGCTCAACACAGGCCCGTTCAGCCTCGCCACCGGGCGCACGATCCGAGTGCGCACCCTGGCTTCGACGCCGGTCGATCCTGTGCTGCTGGCCAGGGACAAGTTCAACGGCGACGGAGTGCTCGGCATCGACGAGGTTGGCAACGTCTGGTCGAACGAGACGGCCAACACGTGGACCCGAGACGGCGCCGGGCGGGTCGTGTCCGACGACGTCAACGGCGTCGACACCATCGCGATCGTCGACGTCGGTACCGACGACTCGTTCGTGCAGGCCACGGTCGGCTCGATCGACGGGGCCGGCATCCTCTACCGCTACACCGACGTCAACAACTACGGGCTTCTGTTCTTCAACGTCGGCAGGATCACCCACTACACGGTGGCCGCCGGCGTCTCGACCCAGCACGAGGACTACACGGTCGGCTGGTACTTCGCTCCCGCCACCATCGGTCTCCTCGTCTCCGGCTCCAACGTCACCGGCTACCTCAACGGGGTGACCGTGTTCACCGGAGCCACCGCCCGGGCGTCAGCGTCGACCGAGGTCGGCATCTACTCGCTCGCCGCCAACGTGGTCGTCGACGACTTCCGGGTGTGGGACACGGTGCCGGTCCCGATCGACGGCGTTCTGTGGACCGGCGACGTCTCGTCGGTGATGCCCGAGACGCCACGAGATCACGACAAGACAGCTGCCATCGCCGCCGAGGGGCGACTGGCCAAGGCAGCCACCGAGGTCGAGACCGCATCGTTCGAATACGGGGCCCCTACCGGCATCCAGGTCGGCGGCGTCCTTGCAGCGGCCGACCTGCTGCAGCCTCCCGGCCTCATCGCCGAGGGCGACATCAGCACCGGCGCTGTGTCGTTCGCACGGAACCAGGCGCTCGAGCTGGCCCGCCAGCTGGAGGAGACCGAGCTCGGCTTCTTGCACGAGATGCCCGAGGGCTACATCGGCTTCGAGGCCCGGTCGACTCGGGCGACCGACACACCGGCGGCGTGGTTCTCCGATGATCCTGCAGCGCAGTTCGAGTTCGAGGAGATCCGCCCGTTCGACTGGCGCAAGGAGATCGTGAACCGGGCGCTCGCCGGCCTGGCGCCACGCACCCCTGTGTGGCCGGTCAGCAACGGCAACGACAGCCGCTCGACGGCAGCGGGCGCACAGAACGACGTCGCCGTCACGATGCCCTCGACGGCCAACGCAGGCGACCTGCTGCTCGTCGTCATCGCGTCGACGGTGCGCACGGCTGGCAAGCAGTGGGAGGTACCCCACGGCTGGCGCCAGATGTCCAACGAGGGCGACTCCCTGCGGATCAGGGTGTACGCCAAGGTGGCGCTCGGCACCGAGGCGTCGACTGACGTCACCTTCTACGACGACACGACCCCGTTCGCCGGCGGCCTGTGGGTCGCTCACTGGTGGCGGGTGCCGGTCGGCCAGTGGTTCGGCTCCCTCGACGGCGTCGCCCAGGCGCCGTGCGTGGCATCGGACCTGACGATCGGTGAACCGGTCGCCGCGGCCCACGACCCGCCGCCGCTCGTGGTGCCGTGGCGCCGTGACCCGTCGCTGTTCATCGCCATCAGGGCAGGGATCTCGTCGCTCACCGGCGGCGAGGGGGGCACCGGCGGAGGACCACCCGGCTACCTGCTCTCAGGGCTCTCCGATCTCAACGGTGCCACGAACGCCTTCGACGTCTCTCTCCACTTCGCCGACAGGGTGGGCTCGGCCGAGACCGAGGACCCTGGCCTGTTCGTGTCCGAGGACTTCGGCGGCTACCTCGTCGTGTGCTCGACGACCATCGCGGTGCGGGGCTGGAACGGCGATCCTCCGTTGGGCTCCGACCGCCAGACGGTGCAGGTCGACAACCTCCCGTCGCAGGACCGCCACAACATGGTGCGTACCTACCCGACGGTCCCCGAGCTGTTCGCCTCGGCGGCCGACGCCGACGCCTACGCCGACAGGGTCACCGCCATCTACGGCAACGACCGTCCGATCTTCTCGATCAGCTTCACGGCCAACAAGACGTCGGCCTACCGGGGCCAGGCGTGGCGCCGCCGGGTGGGCGACATGATCCACCTGACCGCCGACGGCCAGTCGGGTACAGGCGTCGACGCTGACTTCTTCATCGAGTCGGTGTTCCACCAGTTCAGCCAGGGCGACAAGCTCTGGCGAGTCACCTGGGAGTTGTCACCCGCATGACCTTTCGAGAGGTGACCTGATGCCCGTCCAGATCGACTCCAGGCCCCAGGGCATCCATCACAACTTCCGGCCCGGGCTCACCCTGACCGTGGACCTGGACTGGCAAACGCCGGGGGTGCTCGTAGGCCGCACGTTCACGTCCACCCTCAACGGCGTAGCGATGGGCGTGTCGATCGTCGGTGACGTGATGACACTCGAGGCCACGCAGGCGGAGACCGCGGCGATCGAGGATCCGGTCGAGTGGCTGCTGCTCGAGGACCGCGGCGGGGTCACACCTGAGGCGATCCTGATGGGCACGTGGGTGCCGTCGGATCAGGCGGCCCTGCGCCCGGCCACGACGACGGTGGTCACCGACCAGGCGGTCACCGTGCAGGTCACCGTGTCGCTCGGCGGCCTGACGACGGCCACCTTCAACTCCCACATCGAGACGCTGCATCTCCCGTTCGTCGCGGTCCCTGCCGGGTGGGGCGGTCAGTGGGAGGAGGCCCGCGAGGAGGCCGACACCCGCCAGGTGAAGGTCCACCTGCACGGCGACTCCATCTACCAAGGCGTCGGCGCCACCAACCCTCGCACCGAAGGCTGCGCCATCCTCACCGGCGACGAGCTGCGCGACCGCTACGGCGACGGCGGCACCGGCTGGATCCCCTCGGCGCTGCGCACGTCGGCGACCGGCGTGTGGACCTCCGGCATGGGCATGGGCGGCTGCCAGCTGCGGGCCACGAACACCGCCACCCTGGCATTCACCGACCTACGGGGCTCGGCCCTCCGAATCTTCCACCGCAACGCCAGCATCACCGGGTCGTTCCGCTGGCGGGTCAACGGCGGCAGCTACACGACGGTCACCCCGCCGACCGTCTTCGGCCAGGACCCGGGTGCGGTCGAGATCAACCCGGGCGGCAACGGGCCCCACACCCTCGACGTCGAGTGGGTCAGCGGGACGGTCGACATCTTCGGGGTCGAGGCCACGTTCACCACCGGGGTCGTCACCTACCAGTTCGCCCAATCCGGTCGGGCAGCGTCCGACTACACGCCCGGCCTCGAGCAGTTCATCACCGGCGTCTCCGCCTCCGGGGTGACGACGACGATCACGACGCCGGGTGCGGGCAGCTTCACCAACTCCATGATCGGCAAGTTCATCCACGGCCCGGCACAGATCGCCGTGGGGACCACGATCACCGCCGTCGCCTCGGACACCTCAGCGACGATCTCGGCTGCGACCACGGGGACGATCACGAACCAGTCGTGCACGATCTCGACGAACGGCACCATCGGGGTGCTCGGCGCCAACATGGTGGCCGACCCGTTCCTCGCCGCTGCCGTCGGTCGACCGGACCTCGTCATCATCCAGCTCGGCGCCAACGACCCGGCCGGTGCGTTCAACTCGGCGGACACGTTCCGGGCCGGCGTGTCGAAGGTGATGCGCCTGTACTCGGGCAGCGACCAGCTCGACTACGTGCCCACCTTCGTGCTCGTGATCGAGCACATCGCCAACTGGTTCGACATCCAGTCGGAGTACGCAGCCATGGCCGCCGTGCTGGCCGACCTGGCCGGCGGCAACGGCGCTGCGCTCGTCGACATCTGGGGCATCGGTCACCGGTCGTTCAAGTATTGGAACGACCTCGGCATGTTCGCCGACACGATCCACCCGACGACCGCCGGCCACGCCGCCTACGCGGCGCCGGTCATCGACCTGCTCACCCGCTGAGGAGACGCACATGGATGAACCCTGGCAGCTCGTGCACCCCGACACGCTCGTCGGGCCCGAGCTCGACGCCGTCGTGGCCATGTTCCGCGACGTCGACTGGCAGGACCAGTCGGCCGTCGAGCAGCGGGTCGCAGCCCTACGTGCTCTGGCCTGCGACCCGCAGGACGACAACCTCGAAATCGCCTCTTAAAGGAGACCCTTCATGACCGTCGGCCTCGCACCCGCAACCGCCAACGCCTGGCTGAACTGGCTCGTCAACCAGACCACCGCCGGCACCTCACCCGCCGCGATCTGGATCCAACTCCACACTGCGGACCCCGGCCTCGCCGGCACCACCGCCGTCGCTGGGAACGCCACTCGCAAGAACATCACCGCCTCGTTCCCCGCCGCGTCCGGCAACACCGGCATCGTCTCCAACGACGTTGCCATCTCCTGGACCGCCGGCGAAGTCGACACGGCCGAGGACTACACCCACTGGGCGCTCTTCGACGCCTCCACGACTGGGACGTTTCTGTGCTCCGGGCTGATGACCGCCAACGCCGTGCTCGTCGGCGACGAGTTCACGATCCCGATCGGTGACCTCGACCTCTCCCTGTCCGTGACGGCCTGATCACGGCCTGACCCCGTGGCCGTCGACCTCGTACCGAACGGCGTCTGGTCCCGGGCCTCCACTGGGCTCGCCATCACCGGTGTGTCGTTCTGCGGCTGGGTCCGCTTTGACACCACGCCGGCCGCGTACCGGGGCTTCGTCTACCACGGCACCACCAGCTACTCGAACTGCCTAGCCCTGGTCCGACTGGCGAACGGGACCGTGCGGGCCGAGCACGCCTCGTTCACGGGCCCGGTCACCGCGGTCCTGTCCAACAACACCTGGTACTTCGTGGCGGTCACGGCCACGACCGGCGCCAACAACTTCATCGTCTACTGGCGGGCCGAAGGCGAGACGTCGCTGCAGTCAGCCGTCGGTACGTGGTCGGGCACCCTGGCGCAGAACACACTGCGCTACGGCGGCGGTCCCTCCGAAGCTTCGGCCAACTGCCATGACGGCAAGTACGCCTACAACCGGGTGTTCGCCTCCGTGCTCACCCAGGCGCAGCTACTCGCAGAGTCTGCAGCCACGGCGGCGGTGCTCACCGAGTGGGCCGACTACCCGATGGCTGCCGCCGCCAGCTCGACGACTGATGCCAGCGGTAACGCTCGCACCCTGACGTTCACGGCGGGCAGCGGCTCGCAGGGCGACTTCGCTGACCCGAACATCAGCTTGTCCACCCCTGCCACCGGCACTGCTACTGGCACCTTCACGTTCTCTGGCGCCGCGAGCGGGGTCGGTCGTGGGCTGGGCGCCGCGGCTGGGGCGTTCGTGTTCACGGGTGCGAGCTCGGGGGTACGGGCCCGGCCCGGGGTCGCGGCGGGCGTGTACGTGTTCACCGGCACAGCGGGGGGTCATCCCCGGGTGCTGGGCGCCGGCACCTCGACGTTCTCGTTCGCTGGGACAGCGACAGGATCCCCCGACTCGCCGGCGGTGACCGGGACCGCCACAGGCGTCTACTCGTTCGTTGGCACAGCTTCGGCCATCCGCCGCACCTCCGGTGTCGGAGCAGGCACCCTTACCTTCGCGGCCTCCGGAGCCGGTGTACGTCGAGTCAGCGGTCTTGCCGCCTCGAGCTACGGGTTCACGGCCACCGCCTCGGGGGTGGGCCGAGCTACGGGTTCGTCGTCGGCGCCGTACACGTTCACGGCCGCCGCCATCGGTGTCCGTCGCCGCCTGAGTCTGGCGGCGGGCAGCTACTCGTTCTCCGGCACGGGCGCCGGGGTGATCCCTCCTGATGCCGGTGTAGGCCAGGGCGTCGGCGTCTACTCGTTCGTTGGTGAAGGGGCGGGGGTCCGTCGGGCCAGGGGCGCAGCGGCCGGGGTGTACGTGGTTGCTGCCCTGGGATCGGGCATCCCGCGGGTCCTCGGGCGGGCGGCTGGTGACTACGGGTTCCTGGCCACCGCCGTCATCTTCCCGGTGCCCGACCCCGACGCCGTCGACCGCATCCTCATCTCCGCCTCCCGACTCGCCCGCCGATAGGAGATCGCCATGAAGCGTGGCTTCGTCCTGCACCACAACGGCCCAGCGGCCAACTGCCTCGACCGTCCGCACACCCGGTGCGTCGCCTACTGGGCGGCCGTGCGCAGCTTCCACATGGCGCCTGAGCCCAAGGGCCAGGGCTGGAGCGACATCGCGTACAGCTTCGGTGTGTGCCCGCACGGCATGCGCCTCACTGGCCGGGGCTGGAACAAGAACCAGTTCGCCAACGGCACCGACCTCGTCGGCACCAACGACGGGCCCGACTCCGAGTGGTACACGGTCCTCGTCTTCATCGGGATCGGTGAAGCGCCCACCGAGCAGATGGTCGACGGCGTCGTCGCCCTGATCGACGAGGGCCGGGCGAGTGGTCGTTGCGCCAGCAGGGTGCTGCCACACAACGCCTTCAAACAGAAGGCCTGCCCCGGTCCCGAGTTCACCACCTACGCCCAACTGTGGGACAACCGGGCGCTCGTCGCCCCCACCCAGAAAGAGGACGACATGACCCCCGAGAACCTCGCAGAGATCAAGGCCGCCATGAAGGCCGAGGTCGCCAGCGGAGTGAAGCAGGCCGCCAAGTTCCTGACCGTCGGCGGGCCCACGACGATCTTCGACCCGAAGGTGACCGGCAACGAGTGGATGACCGGTGCCGGCACCGTCACCCTGCCGAAGCTGCTGCTCGCCACCCAGGACGTCGACGTGGATGTGGTCGAGCTGGCCGCCGTCCTCGCGCCCGTCCTGGCGGCCGCCGTGATCGAGGCCCTGCCGGACGAGGTCACGGACCACCTCGACGCCGAGGAGTTCGAGGCGCTGGTCGTCTCCGCTCTCGGCTCGGTGCGGCTCACCCCCGACGCCGGCTGACCGTGTGCTGCGACCCGAGGGTGGGGTAGCCGGTGTGGCAGGGCCTGACGTGGTCGAACATCGAGCGGGCCATCCGGCTGGCGCTGGCTACGGGCGCTGGGGTGCGGGAGCTGTTCTTCCAGGCCGAGGCGCAGACCTCGGTGCTGCTCTTCATCTTGGCGGCGCTGGGGCTACCGGAGGCGTTGCGGCTCTTGGCCCATCTGGCTCGGGCGCCGGAGACCCTGGAGTGAACCGCCTGCTCGCTCCCCGGATGCTGCTCATCTACGACGCCTGCATCGCGGCGACCTACGTCTTGTGGATGGTGTGGCACCGATGAAGGTCCCGAGAGTCGTCGTAGGTCTCCTCGCCGTGATGATCATCGGCATGTGCGTCGTGGCCGGGCTCGGGTTCCGCAAGCTCGAACGCCAGGACGCCCAGGTCGGGGAACTCGTGTCCCGTCTCGACGCCGAGATCGAAGCCCGCGACGTCCAGTCGTGTGAGAGCGCCAAGGTCGTCCGCGTCGAGCAGCAGGACCTGCTGGAGTTCTTCGCCGCCGGCCGCCCTGCGTTCCTCGCCGAGGTGCACCGCTACTACGACGGTCTCCCTGCGCCGGCCGACTGCGGCCCGTGATGCTGCAGCGCCCCAGCAACCAGGCGGCCGTGGGGGAGTGCATGTCCTGCTCGTGCCGGTCCTGCCGTGAGCGTGGCCGGGCTGCGCACCGGAAGCGCCGCCGGTTGAAGCGCCGCGAACGCCGACGCTGGCGAGCCTTCGAGCTGGCCGACAACCGATAGTCGCAGGCCGGAAGCTTGAAATCTCCGCGCCCGATCTCAAGCCCACTTCAACACCCAGGAGGTACCCGCATGATGTTCGACCTGACCCGCAGGCTCGGCGTGATCGCCGGCTCCGTCGTCACCCTCGTGATGGCGCTCGCCGTGGGCATCACCCAGCTCGTCACCGAGATCGCACCGGAGCTGCCCGACGGGTGGCAGGACGACGCCTTCCGCTGGGGCGGCATCGTCACCACCGTTCTGGCCGCTGCCGCTGCTGCGATCCGACGGCTGACCGAGGTGGCACCGCACGAGCGGGGCATCCTGCCGCCGGACGTCTGACCTTCGGCGTAGCCTCGTCGCTGAGTTGCGATGCTCGAACCCGTTCCACCGTGCAGCTCCCTGGCCTTCGGGTCGGGGAGCTGTTGCGCGTCCGTGGCCCTAGTCGCTGGCGCAGGGTTCAACCTAGAATGGAGCTAGTCCCGGTTGTGGTGACCCGGACCCCCGGACAGGAGAAGGACATGGATAGGCGCAAGCATGGGATCGAGCTGGTTGCCTGTGCGGGGCACAGGGACTGCCGCTGCTTCGACAACAGCAAGCCTGATGGCTACGACGGCGGTAGGTGCTCGTGTGGGTCGGCGTGGTTCCAGCTCGCCGACGGACTTGAGCGCGGCTTGTTCACAGTGGACAACAGCGGAATGGTCACAGGTTTCAGCGGTCAAGCTGTCTGCGCCGAGTGCGCTACGCCGTGGACTCCGCCACGCACCCGCTTCTCGGTGGTCTAGTGGCCACACTCAGGGCACGCTTCGGCTGCTGGCTGCTCAGACCTCACGCTGGACGACTGTTGTGCCACTACCGGACGATGGCTCGCGAGCACCCGAACCCCGTGAACCGGGAGCATTGCGAGTACATCACGATCGGCATCGGCCACGTGATGAACTGGCGGCGCCCTTTACCGTCAACGATCGCTCCTTCCGGGGAGTGAAACGCCCCCCGCCCCTTCACCACGCCGGTTCGCCGGTTGGGGGCGGGGGGCACCACGGGGGTCGTAGGGGTGGCGTGTCGGAAACGTCGCGCGCCGATGTCGGATGGAATCCCACTATCCACGCCGACCCGCAGGCGTAGGCTCAGAGCGGAGCACGGACGGTCGTCTGCCAGCGGCAACGGTGGCACCTGCGGGAGCAGCTACGAAGACGGCCGCCGGGCTCCGACTCTTGTCGGTGCGTCGAGCATGAGGCTTCGTCCTCGTAGCGGCACCAGCCCTCAGTCCCTCGGCCCCCTACCGGGTCGGGGGACTGTTGGCGTTTTGGGGCTCACGCACCCACATGGCCACGTGCCACTCGCAGCCGCTGGTCAGCGCGACACCGTTGGCCATGCCGAGGTGCGTCGCACGCGGGCGCTGCTCCTTCGGGCACCACGGGCAGCGCTGACGGCTTTGGCTACGCACTGGCTTGGCGTACCGCTGGTGGTCGGCGGCGCTTCCGACCTGGCCCCAGCCGCCGGGGCTGGAGAGCCGAGCCTTGGTCTCTCTCGCGGTGGGCATCACTCGCCGCCTTCGACGTAGGTGCCGCCGTGCTCGGGCAGCATGATGCTCCGCACCTGGGTCACCGTGGTCGGGAGCGACCAGCCCGTGTGGTCCATCAGCTTGGCGATGGCCGGCGCAATGTCGGTGCTCAGCTCCTGCTCCACCAGGTAGGCCTCGATGTCGGGCAGCCAGTGGCCCGCGCTGCGGGCCATCCGCACTCGGGCCACGACTCCCGGTTCCAGCAGGTCGGGGTAGGGCTTCTCGACCGGCTCATTCTTGGGGTCGAACCAGGACTGGTGAACGGCCATCACTCGTCGCCCTCGATGCGACGGCTCTGGACCCGCTCGTCTGAGCGGGACGCGACTGTTTGTCGAGCCTGACGTACTCGGCGCACGGCCACCGCTTCTTGCAGCGCAGGCAGAACGTCGTCTTCCCGTCGCCCATGTCGACGGGGTCGTGCTGCCTCAGAAGCCACCGGTCGGTGCGGTCAGGGAGTTGGTCGACAGCTTCTCGCAGGAGTGCCGCCACTTCTCGCACCTGCTTGACGAGCTTCGCCATCACCCACCGCCTTCGAGGTTGCCTCCGCCCACCTGGCCGGAGCCAGGTGGCGAGGGCGGGGGCTGCTCCCCTGAGCGGGAAGCGATCTCGCCCGCGTTGCGCACGAGGTGCGCCGCGGCCTCGGCTGCGCTGACGCCTGCGACCTCGGCGTGTGCCTTGGCTCGCTCCATGAAGCCTTCGATGGTCCAGCTTGCAGCGGTGATCTGACTGTTGAACCGCGTCGGCGGCAGCTCGCCTCATCGCGCTGACCATCGGGGGGATCATGCTCATCTCACCTTCTCCTTGCTGTCTGCGACACTAGAGCTGGAGCCTCGGAGCGCCTGTCCGAGGGACCCCGGCGGGGGGTCCGCCTAGGACGGGAGCCGAGGCTCCTGCCGTGGACTCCCGCGAATGATGCGGGCTGCGCCGGCCATCGCGGCGAGGACGTCCTTCGACGACCACCCGAACCTGTCGGCCAGCTCGTGGACTGACGGGTCGGCGGCGCACATCTGGCACTCGCACAGCAGGCCATGGATGCGGTGCGGCATCACGAAGCGCTCCAATCTCTTTCTCGCATCATCGCGACGACGTCCATAGGTGCCAGGTGGGAGATGTAGCGCTCCGTCCCCGACAGGGACTCGTGGCCGAGCTGCGCCTGGATCTGGTGGATGGGGGTGCCACGCTGGGCGAGGTCGAACGCGAAGGAGTGCCGCAGACCGTGCGGGTGGACCCGCTTCTCGATGCCGCTTCGCGTGGCGAGCCGAGCGAGGGCGGTGCGGATGTAGCGCTGACTGAGCGGGGTGCCCATGTTCCCCTCGGAGTAGGTGGTGAAGATGGGGTGGCGACCGTTCAGTCCGAGGTCGCTGCGCCGGGTGAGCCACCGGTCGAGCAGCCCGCAGGCGAACGGGTCGAGGCCAACGAACCGCCACTTCGAGTTCTTCCCGCAGCGCACCCTCACGGTCCCGTCCTCCGTGTCGGCGTCCCGCGGGTACAGGTCGATGGTCTCGGCGATGCGAAGACCGGCGCCGTACATGACTGCGATGAGGGCTCGGACCCGGATGCCGGACGAGGATCGGTTCGATGCTGCCGTCAGCAGACGGCGGACCTCGTCGGAGGTGAGCGGTTCAGGCGGGAACTTCTGGCCCTTGTTCGTCGGGGGCGTGGGCGCAGGCACTTCGGTGGTCCTTTCGCAGCCTTAGTGGTGATGCTTGAACGGAGCGGTACTCATCTGCACGCAAACCACGACGTCGGGTGGAAGCGGTACTAAACGGGTCACTCGGGCCGCCCGACAATCTCCCGCCAGGCCTCGTCGATCTCGCCGGGACTCACGCCTTGTTCGACCATGCGCCGACGGAACGACGCCTCGATCCGCGTCTGCGCCCAGTCACGGGCAGCGATCGAGACGACCCACACCGGGATGCACGCGATGCCGCACAGCACGAGCACTGCGAGGACCGCGCCGCTCCCGGACAGGTGGACGGTCACAGCGATCACGCCTCGTCCGCCTTCCGGGGCATCTGGCCCTTGTCCCACCGGACCGGGCCCTTGTACCCCTCGACCTCACGCAGCCGGTAGAACTCGTCCTGCTCCGCCTTCTGCTGCGGGGTGGCGCGGTCGTGCTGGCGCTGCCGGAACCCGGAGCGGGTGCTGCGGTCGGGGCCTGTGGCTGCGGGCTGACGGGTCGCTTGCGGGAGCCGGGTCGGCTGCTGCCGGGAGCGCGGGGGAGCGGACCGCCGCTGGCTCGAGCGCGCCTGAGCGGGTGTCGGTGCGGTGGCCCGACGGAGGGCTACCCCGGTACCGGGGACCGCGAGGCCGACAGTGACGAGCGCCAACCCAGCGCCGCGGCCGAGCAACCAGCCGCCGGCCTCAGCAGCCGCGGCACAGCCGAGCGCCGCAGCGGTGCCGTAGTTCTTGCGGCGGCCGTGGCGGACCGCGGCGCGGGCGTTGGCTCCGGCCCGGGAGGGCCTGAGGGTCCGGTTGTGCGTTCGCACCGTCTGGGTGCGGCCGTTCACCGTGCGCTTGTGGGACTTGACCTTGGCCATCAGGGGGCCTCCTCGGTGGTGGCCCGGGGCTCGACGTCGGCCAAGGGCCGGACCATGAGCGCCTCCGAGCGGATGATGTGGGCGGCGACCTTGCGGCGGTTGATCACGCCCTCGGTCGTCACCGGCTGGTGCATCGGGGTCCACGAGCCGGGCCACCGACAAGCGGCCTCGGCGATGAGAGCGGCCTCGCCATCGAAGGCATCGACCTCGACCTCGACGTAGAACCCGACCCGCCATGTGGTGCGCGTCGGCTCGCTCACGGCGTCACCTCGCTGATGCCGTAGACGTCGGACAGCTCATGGTCTTGGGCCTCGGTGTCCCGCTCGCCGGTCATCGGGAGGATGCGGGGCTCGGCTGTGATCAGGCCGCAGTAGTCGAACGAGTCGACCGTCCGGCCCTCGGTGGGGGCCGGCAGTGCCACCGGGCGACGGAAGGCGAACCGGAGGCCGCGGGCCGCCTGGCGGAGGGTGTCGAGGGCGCTCACGGGGTCACCTCCCGCACACCCCAGTGGTAGGAGATCCACAGGCCGGCGCTCCCCAACGCGAGGTTGATGGCGCCCGCGTCGTAGTTGCCGGCGCACCAGTGGTAGGCGCCGACGGCGAGGCCGACCGCGAAGATGCGCCGGAGCGGGCCTGCCACCATCGCGTCGAGGGTCTGGTGGGTGCTCACGGCGTCTCCTCAGTGAGGCGGTAGACGGCGCGTTCACCGCGGCGCTTCGCGTCGTCGGGGGTGCGGGCCAGTCGGTGGATGGTCTCGTCCTGCTGCGGAGCGCGCTGCCACCCGACCTGCTCCATGCCTCCGCGGTCGACAACGAGCCGTGCCAGCACCGAGGAAGGGATGGCGTCGAGGGCGGTCTCCACTTGGAGCTTGACCACCATCACGTCGAACCGGTCCCACGGGACCATCGTTTCGAGCGCTGTGGCCATCGCCTCGATGGCTTCGTCGCGGGCGCTCACCGGGCCTCCTCAGTGCCGTCGGCGCCCGGGTCGATGCGCACCATGCGCCAGCCGGTGGCATCGAGGGCGGCCTGCAGGTCGCTCGCGCTCACTCGGGTCTCGGTGCGGGGGAAGCGGGTGGTGAGCCACAGGAGGAAGAGGGTGATGAGGAGGCCGATGACGGTCCCCCCTCCGGTCTCGCCCCCGAGGGTGACATCTGCATTCCAACCGGCGGAGGCCAGGAGTCCGAAGCGGATGAGCTGGTTGTCCCAGTTCACTGGGTGTCTGCCTGACGCTCGGCGTCCATGCGCTCGGCCTCGGAGGCGAGCCCTCGGATGACGAGTTCCCGCAGGGTCTCGTCGCTGTCGAGCGCTAGGCCTTTCAGCTTCTTATGCAGGTCACTGGGAAAGTCTTTGATGTGAAGCACAGACATCCTCTGTTTCTAGCGCAGCCCTCGTAGCAGCGGATGCGTAGATGATAGCGCAGGCTGTGCAGGATACGCATGCATCCTCTGCTACCGTCACATCCATGTGGACTCTCCCCATGGGCTTCGGCCTCGCAGTAGTGGGTGCCGCGCTGCACCTCTGGGACTGGTTGCGGACACCGTCCGTGCCGGCCCGGCTCACCGTCGGTCGCGTCGTCGTCTTCGCCGCAGGCGTGGCCGCCGCCAACCTCATCGTCGGGCAGGTGGCCTCGTGACCATCTCCCTCGGACTCCTGATGCTCGTGATCGTGGGCCTCGCCTGGAAGATGAAGGGCGCCCAGCTCCCGCACGTCATCCTCGGCATGCTGCTCGTGAAGGCCGCGACGCCGGGCAGCATCGTCGACGACTTCGCCGGCCAGGGCCTGGCCATCGTCAACACGATCGTGAACTCGGTCGCCACCGCCCTCGGCCAGGGGAACCTCGTCTGATGGGCGCCTTCGCGGTGTTCACCCTCATCCGCGGCGTGCTGGGCCTCGTCACCGGGGTCCTGCTCCGCTACCCGAAACCCCTGCTCGGCCTGCTGGCGGTGTGGGTGCTGGTCAAGGCGGCCGGCGGGTGAGGGTCAACGAGTGGGAGCGCTACGCCACATGGTCCGTGGTGGGGCTCGTCGCCGCGCTCGGCCTGATCGGCGCGGTGAACAGCTTCACCCACGTCGCCGAAGCCGTACGCCCGTCGTTCGGTGAGCTGGCCCCAACGGTCCCGCTCGGCATCGACATCGGCATCGCCGCGTTCACCGGCCTGGACCTGCTGATGGCCCGCATGGGGATGCGCACCCGGTGGCTGCGCCTCGTCCCCTGGGCGCTGGTGGGTGTGACCGTGTACCTCAACGTCGCCGGTGAGGTCACCCTCGTCGGCCAGCTCGCACACGGGGTCCTCCCGCTGTTGTGGGTCGTGGCCGTCGAGGCCGGCGCCCACGTGGTCCGCACCCTCGCCGGGCTCTCCGGCCGCGGTGCGCCGAGGATGGACCGCATCCGGCCCTCCCGGTGGCTTCTGGCCCCGCTGCCCACGCTGCTGCTGTGGCGCCGCATGGTCCTCTGGGAGCTGCGCTCGTACACGCAGGCCCTGGACCGCGAGCAGGACCGCCTCCTGGCCCGCAGCGACCTACAGGACGCACACGGCGGCGTCGCCTACCGGTGGAAGGCACCGCGCCGGGACCGGGTCATGTACCGCCTGGGCCGCCGGGCCCCGGCCCAGCCCGAGCCGGCCCCCGCACTGGCCCCCGTGGCAGTCGCCTCGAGCGCGCCACCCGTGGCCCAGCCCGGCCCCGCGAGCTCCAACGGCAACGGCCACAAGCTGTCCGTCGACGACGCGGCGCGGCTCATCCACGAGCAGGCGCAGGCCGCCGGCCGTGACCTCTCCGCCCGGGAGCTGGTCCGCAGACTGCAGGACGAGGGCCACGCGTGTGGCCGCGCCAGGGCCGGCCAGCTACTCCGTGGCTTCGCCCGCGAGGTGGCCTCGTGAAGCCGCTCTGGCGCCGCGCCTACAGCGGGGACGTGGCCCCGGGGTGGCTCCGTCGCAGGGCCGGCCGGGACCAGCCGAGGGCCAACGGGAGCCATGAGGACCACCGGCCGGAGGGCCAGGACCACGAGGGCCAGGCCATGGACCGGCCGTGGCCCTCGGAGCCGGACCAGGAGGGCCACCGGTCCCTGATGCCGCCGCGGCCCTACGTGGCCGAGGACCACTGGACCGAGGTGGACGTGGTCCCGGTGGTCCCGGACGCCTGGCGAGATCCACGCGCCGGGGCCAGGCTCGCGTACCTCAGGGCCAAGCACTGGCTGGGCTTCCACCTGGTCCGCACCCCGGTCTACGCGGGGCGGAACCTGCTCTGGTCGCCCCGTGGCTTGCGCCGTGACGTCGTGGGCCTGTGGCGCTGGGTGACGGACTTCGAGAACCGGGACGTCATCTGGGCGGCCGGTAAGGCAGCGGAGGAGACCGGCGACTTCCACCAGTACGACCGGCTGACCAAGTCCCGCGAGGCCAGGGTGAAGCCACGCCGGCTCTCGCTGGCCTTCATGGCCCTGGCCCTCGGTGGCCTCGGCTACCTGGTCCTCATGGACCTGTGGCTCCTGGCCCTCGTGGCCCCGGTCCTGGTCCTGGTCCTCGGCTACCAGGGCCGCCCATCGGACCGGCCCTACTTCGAGTCCTCGGTCACGTCGGCCCCGGAGGCCATCCGCATCACAGGCGAGATGATCCTCGTGGCCCTCCACAGGGCCGGCCTCGCCCGGGAGGCCGATGGACCTGAGGCCCCCACCTTCCTGGCCCCCGGCGTCGCCCAGGAGCACAAGGGCTGGGGAGCCACCGTGGACCTGCCGCTCGGCTACTCGGCCGAGACGGCGATCAAGGCCAAGACCAAGATCGCCGCCAACCTGCGCATCAGCGGCCGCCGCCTGTTCATCGAAGAGGCCGAGCACGCAGGCCAGATCAAGCTGTGGATCGCTGACTCTGACCCGCTGGCCCGCCCACCGGTCGTGTCGCCGCTGGTCAAGGCATCGAAGTTCGACCTGTGGCGGGAGATCCCGTTCGGCCAAGACGAGAAGGGCCAGCAGGTGTCGTTCCTGCTGCTGTGGACCTTCGTCCTGATCGGGGCGCTCCCGGGCATGGGCAAGACCTTCGTGCTCCGACTGATCGTCGCCGCCGCTGCGCTCGACCCCTACTCGAAGCTGCTGCTGTGGGACGGCAAGGGCGGCAAGGACCACGCCCCGTTCGAGCGGGTGTGCCACGCCTTCGGTGCCGGCGCCGCCGACGAAGTGGCCCGAGCCCTGCTCGCCGCCACGTCTGACCTGGTCAGGGACATGGACGGCCGGTACGCCAAGATCGCCAAGCTCCCGGTCGAGCGTGTCCCCGAGGGGAAGCTGACCTCGGCCGCGTCCCGGGACCGCAAGCTCAACATGCCGGTCACGCTCCTGGCGATCGACGAGTTCCAGGTGTACCTGCAGAACAAGCTGTACGGGAAGGACATCCTCGACAACCTCACGAAGATCGCCCAGCGCGGCCGTGGTGCCGGGATCATCCTGGCCCTGGCCACGCAGAGGCCCAGCTCAACGGTCATGAAGACCGACTTCCGGGACCTGTTCGGCACCCGGATCGCCCTGCGCATGCCCAACAGCGACGCAGCGAAGATGATCCTGGGCGACGGCGGCTCTCGCACGGGGCTCGACTCGTCGACGTTCAAGGCCACCGACAAGGGTGTGTGCATCCTGCTGGGAGCCGATGAGGGCGCCCTCGTGGACCGTGGCGCCGTGGTCGTCAAGTCCCACCTCATGGACCTCCCGGCCGCCACGCAGGTGGCGAACAGGGCCCGTGCGCTGCGGGAGGGCGCCGGCACCCTGACCGGGGTCGCAGCGGGGGAGCCCGAGGCCCTCACGGATGAGGTGCTGAACCACGCCGCCGCCGCGTTCGAGGGCGAGGACCAGGCCCACTCCGAGGTGCTTGTCGCACGGATGGCTGCGACCTACCCGGGCCTCTACGGGACGTGGGATCAGAGCGACCTGGCCGCCGCCCTCGGCCGCTTCGGCATCGCCGCCGGGAACCAGACGTGGGCGGCGCCGCTCGACGACGGACCGAAGCGCAACCGCAAGGGCTTCGCCCTCAAGCAGGTGCTCGATGTCCTCGTCGAGAAGGCCGGCGAAGTGCCCGATTCGCCCACCGGAACCGCCGATTGAGGCCCTATCCCCCTATCCCCCTACCGCGCGGATCCTATCCCCCCCGATGGGAATGGATACCCGCTCTGACCTGGACTCTATCCCCCAGCCCCCAAACCCCGATGAGAGCCGAAACCGGCCGAAACAGGGGTCAGCGCCTCGCGCCGCCCCAGATAGGACCCACACCGTGAAGGTGCTCTACGTCTTCGACGACACCGTGATCGTCACCGACGAGTTCGAACTCGACCCCGGCGACGCGACCGACGTCCGCAACGCCAAGTCCCGCGCCGAACTGCGCGACATCCTCGACCCGCTGATCGCCGAGCACGCCCTCTCTGAGCCGCGCCCCACGCTCGGCTCCCACAAGCGGACCATCGACTTCGGGCTTGAGGAGACCTGATGAGCCTCTCCGTGATGCTCGGCCTGCAGCCGCCCTGCCCCGGCGAGAAGTCGGTGTGGTGGGGGACCATGAAGTGCAAGCTCCCAGCCCGCCACCGCGGCGACCACAAGAACGGCAAGCACACCTGGCACTACGGCACCTGGTGACCAGGCGAGTACACGTAGAAGTAGCCTCGCCCCGCCGAGATTGCTCCAACTAAGGTGCGACGCATGGAGACGAAGGCGGGTGCGTGCGTGGCGATCTACGTGCGCATCTCAGTGGACCGTGCCGGCCGGCGCGAGGGCGTCGGCCGGCAGGAGAAGTGGGGCCGGGCCTACGCCGCCCGGGTGTGGCCCGGTGTCCCGGTGCGGGTGTTCGCCGACAACGACGCCTCGGCCTTCGACGAGGACTCGGTGCGGCCCGGCTACGACGCCCTCCTCGACGCGATCCGCCGGCGCGAGGTACTCCACCTGTGGTCTGTGGAGCAGACCCGCATCGAGGCGAACAACCGCCGATGGGTCGGTCTCGTCGCCGACCTCGACGACGCCGGGCTCGACGAGATCCACACGGAGCGGGACGGGGTCGTCCGCCTCGACGAGGTGGCCGACATCAAGCAGGCACTCTCCCACCACGAGCGCAAGCGGGCCCGCAAGCGGCTGCGCGACACGCTGAACGACCTCGCCGACGAAGGGCGACCTCACGGAGGCAACACCTTCGGGTACCGCCCAGCTGTCGATGCGGACGGCCGCAAAACGATGCGCTCCCCACCGGCCGAAGTCTTCGCCCTGCGGTGGTGGGCCGGCGCCGTGCTCGCCGGCTGGTCGGTCACCAACATCGGCCGGCAGATGAACCAGTTCAACGCGCTCCGATGGATGTTCGGCCACCGCGGCGTCGAGCCCATCATGGCCTGGCGCATCCGACGTGACGGCAGTGTGGTCAGCCCGCTGTGGGTGCCGCCGAAGATCCGGGGGGCGCTCACGAACCCGACCGTCGCCGGGTTCCGCGTCCACCACGGTGAGGTGCACCGGCGTGGGACGTGGGAGCCGATCCTCGACGAGGTCACCTGGCGCCGGGTGTGCGCCGCCCTGTCCGCCCCCCGGAAGGTGACCCGCCGGGACGGCAAGACGATGACCATCAGTCCGACCATCCGCCCGGCCCGCAAGTTCCAGCTCACCGGGTACGTGTACTGCGGGCGCGAGGAATGCGGGCACCACATGACCGGCCGCACCCAACGCGACCGCGGACGGCAGGAGCCACGGATCTACTTCTGCGTCCGGGACCCCGACGCCGGGGGAGGGTGCAACGGCACCGGGATCGTGGCGCCGCCGCTCGAGGCCGATTTCAAGCGACGCCTGTTCGACCGCCTGCGCAGCAAGCAGTTCCGTGCCGCTCTGGCTTCGGACGGCACGCTGGCGCGGCGCGAGGAGATCGCCGCCGAGATGTCCGCGGTGGAGCAGCGCAACGTGGCGCTCGCTCGGCGCTGGGCGACGCCGGGGAGTGGCCTGTCGGACGAAGCGTGGGATGTCGCACGGCAGGGGCTGGCTGACCAACTGAGCGCTCTCAGCGCCGAACTGGTAGCTCTGCCCCCTCCGCTCGTGGATATCGATCCTGAGGCGATCATGGCGGTCTGGGACCACCATGATCGCCTCAGGATCGATATCCACGAGCGGCGGGTGGTCGACCGGATCGTGATCGGCCCGGCTGTTCCGGGCGCCTCGTGGTACGAGCGCTCCCGCGTGACCGTCGTGTGGCGCTAGGCGAGGTCGTCGAACTCCCCGGCCTTGGCCCCGTCGAGCAGGGCCCGGATCTCGGGGCGGGTGAACTCCAGCACGGGGGAGCCGTCGCCCAGCTTGCTGTCGCGCAGCCCGATCGTGCCGTTGCCGAGATCAGCCAGCTGGACGCACGAGCCGTTCTGGCCGGAGGCCGATGCCTTGCGCCAGGTCACGGATTCGCTCATCGGTATTTCTCCTCGGCTGTGGTGCGGATCAGGTCGAGAGACTCGCTGGGTGGGAGGGCGACTGCGGAGAGGTAGCGCCACAGGGCGACGTGTGCTTCGACGTCCGGTGGCCGGTCGAGGTAGTGAGGTCCGGCCCGGTCTTCGGTGACGACCATGTAGGGCGCGGGGCCATCGGTCGAGGCGTAGGCGGAGAACGACCCGAACGCCGCGCAGAACACGCCGGCAGCGAGGGGCAGCACCTGGACCGTGACGTCCGGCAGGGACGCCACGGAGGCCAGGTGTGCGAGCTGGGCGGCCATCACCTCGCCGCCGCCGGCGACCCGGTAGAGAACCGACTCGTCGAGCACGACGGACAAGCGCAGGGGGTTGGGCTGGCGGGTGAGGACGGCTTGGCGGGCGACACGGGTGCCGACCTTCTGGGCGACGTGGTCCGGGTTGACCGGCGAGGGCCCGACACCCTCGACGGCGGTCGCGTACTCCGGCGTCTGCAACAGCCCGTGGACGACGACGGGCTCGAACGCCCAGATCCGAGCGGCGGCCTGTTCGAGGGAGGCCAGGTGTCCGAGCCAGTTCGGCACGGCGTGCCCGTTGGGGGCGACGGCCTGGTCCAGCAGCAGCGCGAGCTCGGGCAGCGTCACCTCGAGCGCCTGGGCGATCTGCGGGCGGGTGTCAGGGTGGGGTAGTCGCCGGCCCTGCTCCCAGTCCCTGACCGATGCGACCGAGGCGCCGACCGCTTCCGCGAGTCGCTCCTGACTGAATCCCTGTTCCTCTCGGCGGGCCCGCAGG
>Ga0193708_1000027_pt1 | contig 33918 bp, 52 predicted proteins | sample H3c1metaG_FD_160570 | JGI IMG/M metagenome (GOLD analysis project Ga0193708, IMG submission 160570) | Soil microbial communities from a riparian zone of the East river system, Colorado, United States - H3c1 | ecosystem: Environmental > Terrestrial > Soil > Riparian zone | place: USA: East River...
GGTGTCGGGCTCACTCATCCAGAACAGGTTCCCCTATTAAAAGGGGCAGAGCAGGTGTTCGTCCGTGATGACCGGTCCTATGGTTTCATCAAGGATTTACCTAATACGTACCTGCTACCTGACCTGGCCTTTAGCCTGACCCCCAGCCAGGTCAACGGGCACCGGTTATTACGGGCTTGGTTTGATAACGATAAACCCACGATCGGGGTGTTTCTGAATGATTGTGTGAACACGGTGTTTGGTTCAACGCTACTAAAGTTTTTCGAGGCCCACAAAGCTATTCTGGAGTTGGCTCGGTTTTTGGATGGCCTACCATTTAATGTATTGTTCCTGCCGATGAGTTTTTTGCCGCCGGACGATCGGCGAGTTTCTTTTGACGTAATAGGGAACATGAAGCGTGGATACCAAACCCATTGCCTGCTTACCCCCTTGGCTGCACAGCAGCAGCTCGATTTAGTATCAGCACTAGATTATGGTATTACGATGCGCCTGCACGCGTCGATTTTCTGCACGCTTGGGGGAATACCATTTTTAGATCTCACTCATCACAGCAAAAGTCGTAGTTATTTGGAGACGATGGGGTTGGGTGAGTGGTCGATCGACTATTATGAGTTGAGCATTAAAGTTTTGGAGGAAAAATTCTCGGCGCTAAGTAGTAGGCGTTCTGAGCTGCGAGACCAGCTCCTACTTTCCGCTGATCAGCAAAAAACTAAATTCCGAGAGGTGGTTGCTCATGTACGTCTACCATAGCGATGGCCAGATTATTGGAGTTAGTTCGACCGCCTTAAGCCTAGATGCTTCGGAGCTGCAGGTCCCGTCCCTCCCGGTTAACGCAGAACGGTTAGTACGAGACTTTAAGGTTGAGCATGGTGCCATCGTTAGGAAATTTCGCCGGGTAGATATCCAAACTGCACGGATCGCCTTTGTTTCGGTATGGGGTATTGAATGTGGTATTTCCACGTACAGTGAGTTTTTGGTGACTGCCATGAGAAAGCTCGGCGCTGAAGTAGTGGTTTTTGCTGAGACTTATGAAGGAGCGGTTGACGACGAAAATATTGTATATTGTTGGAACCGGGGTCATGACTTGTCCCGCCTGCAAGCGGCGCTCAGAGCGTATGACCCCGATTTTATTTTTGTGCAACATGAGTATGGTATTTTTCCTGATGCTCGCCATTGGACGAAGTTCGTATCTTTTCTAGATCATTATAACTACGTGGTGGCTTTGCATAGCGTGTACTGGCACCAAGACAAAACCGTATGTGAGGCGGTGTGCCGGCGGATAATCGTGCACTCCGAAATAGGTAAAGAAGTTTTGCGCGCTAAAGGTATTACAGTTTCCATCAAGGTTATTCCCCACGGCTGTATCGAGGGAAAGGATTTGACCAGGCTGTGGAATATCTACCGCAGCCGCCATACGATGATGCAGTTTGGGTTTGGATTTGAATACAAAGGCTGGACTGCTGCGTTGGAGGCAGTTAGGCTGCTCAAGGATAAGTATCCAGATATTTTTTACCTGATTCTGTTTTCCGAGTCGCGCTTTTCTGTGGATTACCACAACAGCCAGTTTACAAAACTTGAACGACTGATCGAAGAACAGGGTTTGAGTGAGTATGTCGCGGTGATTCGCGGCTACCAACCAGAGCCGGTTATTGATATATTTTTGCGCACAGTTCGTGTGGCGGTATTCCCCTATACGTCTCATCCTGATCATGTAGTGTACGGAAGCAGTGGTGCCGCGCGTATTGCCATGGCGAATGGCACTCCGACAGTGACCAGTGCGTTGCCGATTTTTGACGATTTGAAAGATATCGTACCCCAGGTGGATAATGCTGAGCAGCTTGCTGAAGTGATTGATCTAATCTTCAGTGATCCGGCGTATTACGAATCTTTGCGTACCAAAGCTTTGGAGTATGTTGCAGCCACAAGCTGGGAGCAATCAGCGAAACAGTACTTGGAGGTGCTTGATAACGAATAGGACCCCTGATGCGGCGAACAATCTGGGATTGTATCAAGGTGTTTGCGTATGGGTTTTCTATTGACTTTATGAGTGTGTTGTATGTTCGAGGTGTCCAACGAAACAACTATATGCTGGCGACAATTGCGAATTTGTTGTGGACCCTTCCAACATTGTTGGGGATTTTCTCCATCTTGGAGAACAAAAAACTTATCGTGCCTTATTTAGCTGGGGCGACGGCGGGGACCGTAGTATCTATGCTTTTATTCTAAATAGGAGGATTCCTATGTTTGCTTGGTTCAAAGGTTTATTTCGGCGAAATAAAAAGCAATGTGAGACGTGTCGAGTTAAAATCCAGAGTGAAGCTGGTGAAAGGCTTCACCAGGATGTTCATGGTTTGGATGTCCAGGAAGCTACTCATAATGTTCAAGAGGATCTGCCAGGCTGGGTGGCTCCGACGAAGATTGTCGTTTCACCTGAAGAGTTTGACCGGATAGTGCGCTTTATCCAAAACTCATCGCCTACAAATGAAGCGTTGAATGAACTTTTACGACAGGATGATAAAACATGGAAAAACTGATCGAGTACCTTTGCGAACTGTTTCGTTTCCCGCGGCAGCGGGAGGGAACTCTTACAATGGCGCCATCACAGGGTGAGGTTGTAGTTATGATTGACTGGCGCCCCAGTGAGGTAGAAGTATATTTCCTTGACACCGACCCCCATGAGCCTCCGACGTGTGCGGAGCTGGTGGACGAAATCTCACATGTGCGGATTTTGCCTCGTGGTTTTAGATTTGACTACGTATTGGACAGTGGTATACGGACGATTGAATGGAAAGCTAGACGGTAAGGAGCGGTTATGCGATACTCTTTTATGACTATTTGTTGTGTGGGATGTAAGGAAAAGTTTCGACACGCTAAGTATTTACCAGAGCCGGCGACACCATTTGTTTGTTTCTCATGTAAATATAATCAAGACAAGGGCATCAAGGTGCGGCGTTGGCCTAAAGAGATGCTAGAGGCGTTGGCCACGGCGGCTTTGAACTCAGAGGACATGCCGAGAAAAGCCCAGCTGCTTATCCCTGAGTCGGAGTAGGATATGGAAAAGCAATATTGCCGGCACTGTAGATACGAGATTAATGAGCCGGTCGAGGAGCACTTTTGCTCTGACGAATGCTATTTAGGTTATGCAAAGTCTTTAGCATCTGCTGGCTCTGGAATGGTGCGGGTTGTTAGCACTGGTGTTTCACTCCCCACCTTTATGGGCATGGTAGGATCAGTTCGAACTCGAAAATGGACGTAACAGATGTGAACGATTCCCTCGATTGAGGGCGCGAGGTTTAAATACGGGTCCTCGGAAAGAAGACCTCCTATGGAAGCTCACGAAAGACTATCATTGCTGAATGTGGTTGATCTAATGATTTCTGGCAACGACAAAGAAATCGCAGCGATATTAAAAGAGCTTGTTAATAAGAGGCGGCAAGGTAAGGAAGTTATGGAAACTAAGGCACTGCATCGTTAAACCTACCCCAGGCTTGTAACCTGGGGTTTTTATTTGTGGGGCTCTAATGAGAAACTTTTGTTCAGGTTGTCGTGGGGATACACATGAGCTGGCTGTGGCGCTGCCCACTCGTCCAGGTAAGGACACGGATTACTACTGTGTAAAATGTTTGGCTCGCCGATACCCCGATGATAATAGCGCTAAAGGGGTAGTGACGTTTAAGGCATGGAAAAACGGCCTGTTGCCTTGGGCTTTGGTGGAATAAAGAAAGTATTTAACAAGTCTTGTTATTTGTCTTATTATAGTAGAATCGAACTTGCTATCGTAGGAGTCCAATGCCTAAATCTGTTGAGATGCTACCTCTCCAGGAAATTGAAGCTATGTCAACATTTCTTTTGCAGGATCAAGTAGAAACGCTGCAGGAGGAGAACTGGCGTATAGAGGCCCAGCTGGAGGAGTCCTACAGTATCCTGGAGGATTTGATCGCGTTGGACAGCTTAGAGGAGGTTGAGGAAATCATCCTACGGGCTCGTCGACTCCTCGAGGAAAAGCCTTTACTACCTAGTCCCTTTTAGTTGACAAACTTAAGTAGTTTTCATATTTTACATGAGAGTCCATTTGCAAGGAGCGCCTATTAATGGACATTCTCAATGTAAGTATTGACAAGCTACAATACCGACGTCCTGGTCTCAGTAAGATCAGCTTTACCGTTTCCTATAGACACTACAAAAGACGCGGGACTGTTATTTATGATACCGTGAATAAGAAGTTTTTGAGCCACACCTCCGATCTAAAGCTGTTAGCGGTTGTGTGCGCGAGTCTTTCACGTTCTTCTAGACAAAAGTGAGGATTATGCCAGTAAAAACAGTATCTGATTTGAAGACGTTTGAAGCAGAGATGGAATCATCAGATAATATCCTCATTAAGTTTGAAGCGGAGTGGTGCTACCCCTGCAAAGCAATGAAGCCAATCATGGAAGATTTTGCTAGCAAAAATCCTGATATTAAGGTACTATCGGTGGATATTGAAGGCGATGGTATTTATGGTATCCTGGGGAAGTTTGACGTGAAGTCAGTGCCCACGTTTATTCTAATAAAGAACGGCGCCACCACGAAAAGAGCGGTAGGCACCGTCACTCGTGTGGAACTGTCTTCTTTAGTGGAAGAGTAACATGGTCTTTTCGTTGTTTGGCTATATTTGCCCTGAAACGCGTCTAGATGGGTTTGGTCGTGTGGACGGCAGAATTTGGTTTTCTATTCCATTCTTTATGGACGACGTTAATCAACAAGTCATACATCTAAAGTTCCCCTTTGACGAACAAGAGGAAGAACTCTCTGAAGAAAAGATTCCGTATTAGTTTATGGATAAACTCACTCATATAAGTTTAACTAATTGCATTAAGGAGTTGGACTCTCTAGAGAAGCTCGTTCTGAGTGAGAAATTCACGCTGGAGGAGATTGCCAGTTGGATTTCCCAGATTAGCTGGGAACTATCAAATGTATTTAACAGGAAACGGTATAACTCGGATGAATTTCAGTATCGTCTGAGGAAGTTGATCAAAGAGAGAAAAAAGGATTTAAACAAAGATGTTTCATGAAGAAGACGAGGGGTATACTTGCCTGCATTGCACTCAGTGGATCCAGGATACCGGCGATTGGTTTTGCGACGAATGTAAGTTCCCAGTGTGTGAGCGCTGCGGCCGATATGATGGTGAAGAGGATATGTTTCTGTGTCCCGAATGCTTTCAGCTAGAGCCGGCCCATGAATGAGACCGCTAATATAAAAGAAGCCCCGCTGGCATATCTGTCGGGAGCCATTGCTAATGCCCCCGATGGTGGCGCGGGTTGGCGGAATGACATCATCCCCCACTTATCTGCGTTGGGGTACCGTATCTATAACCCGGTGACCGATCAGCCCAAGGCGACCGGCGTATCTCGAGATGTCTTGAAGGAACAGTTGAAGAGTGACTTGGATGCGTACCAAGTTTCGTGTCAAAAGATAGTAAAAGCCGACTTGCAGGCGATTTGCCATGCAAACATCGTGGTGGCCAGGATCGATAAGTACCTCAGTGCGGGGTCTTACGGCGAATTAACGGTAGCCCGTATGAAAGACATTCCGGTATTTGCTTGGGTTGATTTACCAGGCGGTATTAAGTCGTTGCCTGCATGGGCCGTCGGGTGTATCACCCATTTTAGTCTTCATGGGTTGGATTTCTATAAACTCATACCGTCGGCGACTGCCTTAATGGGTGGTCCCTCGAATCAGCTGGGGTTGCCTTTCTATGAGACGGCATCTTGGTTAGGGAAATGATAATGGCAACAAAAAATAAAGCTAAACCAAAAAAGGTTATCGAGAGGGGAAATCCTCACCTGATGGGTTCGGAAAAAGTTGCTGTAGAGATTCCCGATGAGGTGATTACGTATATTGTGACTCGGTATCTGGGCCGTCGTTCGACGGAGGGGGTGCCATTGGTAGTGGGCATATCCAGCGATGATGTAGAAACCGTGCTTGCTCTATTTATTGAATGGGCGGCGCAAAAGAACTACATTAAAGATGGTGTCATGTTTATCGGTGGGACTCCGATTGGTTAATATGGTTTTACCTAGAATTGCAGGCGACCTTTATCACAAATACAGACCGCAAAGATTTGAAGAGCTTAGCGGTCACGCCGCTATTGTTAAGAGCATAAAGAACGCTATAGCAGCTAAGGATCCGCCTCAGTCTTTTCTCCTGTGTGGGGAGTCGGGCACTGGAAAAACTAGTACAGCGCGAATAATAGCTTTAGCTATTAACTGCCTGGACAAAGGGGCAGACGGCGAGCCGTGCTTGAAGTGCCAGCCATGCAAGGTGATTCTTTCTGGTAACTGCGTTGACGTGGTCGAGAAAAACGCAGCTGACCACAGAGGTATCGATGCGATCAGGGAGATAGCCGGCACGATGTCGTCGATGGGCATGCAGCTTCAGAACAAGGTGTATATTTTCGACGAGGCTCACGGCTTAACCAAAGAAGCTCAGTCTTCTATGTTGAAAGTGCTGGAAGAAGCCCCCAAGGGAATCTTCATTATCCTGTGCACGACCCACCCGGAGAAACTACTCCTTACGGTCAAGAACCGTTGCCAGATTTTCAAGTTCAAGCCGCTCACGCGAGACGACACGATTAAGCTGCTGACTGAGGTCTGTACCTACGAAGGAGTAGATATTGCGCCCACCACGATCGAGAAAATCGCTGACGTTTCTCACGGCACGCCTCGCAATGCCTTGGTTTACCTGCAGCAGGTCCTCCAACTAGATACGCGCGATGAGCAGGAAATCGCGACTTTGCTGGAGACGGAAGAGGCTGGCGGCGAAGATCTTTACCAGTTCTTTTCGGTTTTCGCCAAGGGGGCAACCTGGCTTGGTATCGTGGAAGCCTACACCGAAGTTCAGAATATGGGAGCCCCTGCTTTGGGCATGTGCTTGGCTGGGCACTTTAGGAAAAAGCTACTTGCATGTAAAAATGCAGAACTATCTTGGGTTTATGCTGACTTATTGGAGCTATTCGTGGTTCCGTTTGATGATGGGAAACTCGGAGAGAATAACCTAGTCTTGAATCTCAACAAAGCATTTAGACTCTGTCGTAATTTGCCGGCGCCGTACGGAAAGGGCGCTTATGGTAGGGCTTAGTGGCTCTTAATGACACAGATAATATCTTAGTTGATCCAGAAGCGATTGCTTATATTGAGAGCAAAGAGGGCTCAGGGCTGGCGAAGTTTGAAGTCATCGAGTTGTTCTTCGAATGGCTCAAGACACAACCCAGGGCTAAGCAGGTTGAGTTTTTACGGGAAGCTTTAAGTTGAAGCTGCCGGTTTGGGATCCTATGTACGATCGGATGGGAGTGACTGCTCGTGAGTTATATATGCGGCAGAACGGTTTGTGTTGGCTGGTGCCACAGATAACCCCTGAGGGCGAGGTGGCGCTGTTCTGTACGGATGGCGAGGAGGTTGGCCAAACCTCAAATATGTTGAATCCCACTCATGAGTGTGTGAAATGTATTTCTGGGTTTACTGAGAGGTTAATCAAGGATGCGTTACAAAATGACGAACCGGAGAACCGGGAAGACCCTTCTGGCAATGATTCTTGATACATACCAGGAGTACCGTAACTTGGGATATCCAATCGATCCCGCTGTGTACGTGATTCGAGCGGTCCCAGAGACTCTCGAGCGTGTCATGTTATTATTGGATAAGGGCGCGATCACTAAAAAAGAAACCGCAAAGAATTGGGGTTTCCAGTTAGAGGCGGATTCTAGATTGGGGGCGGATGAAATAATTTTCGGCCCTGAATTAGTAACTATTAGATGGAGTGACAAGTAATGGGGTGTCAAGGCTGTGGGGACAAGGCTTCTACAAGACATAAGCCTACTATAGTAGTTAAAGATGTAGATCAGGAAACTATTCCGGCAATGGAGCAAGGCACTTTTGCGGCTAAAAAAGTGCCCGCCCCTCCTGTAGAGAGGATTTCAGGCTTGAAGGATTACGATGAAGCTTTTGGGGGTGCTCAACCGGCCCACCCACATATCGAAAGGCCGCCACGTCCACAGGAACAGATGTCCTTGCAAGAAGCGTTCGAATCGGCTAAGGGCTTGTCAGTAGACGAACTGATGGGCAGGCTAGCTGATTTCCAGCAGACGCAGGATCGAGAGATTGAGCGGGCGTTTTCTGAGATGACGCATCCGATGCGACTTTTCCACGTGCTGAACTTACTCTCAATTGCCAACTACGAAAACCTATCATCCCCTGGAATCAGCCCTGAGCAGGCTGTCGTCGGTTTGAAGACGGCGCTTGATCGAAAAGACTTTAGTGAAGTCAATAAGTTATACCCAACTCTAAGAGCAAAGGTGCACGCTCGATTCGAGCAGCTCGCGGTAAATAAAATACGATTAGATTAGTTAGGATTTTTTTGGCAACGATAACTTATTCATTTATTTATTTACATACGGACTTTTTTGCCTTATTATAGTAATAACGCTACTTTATGGAAACCCGTTGAATCCACTGTTAGATTTAGACACGATGCGCGCTTCCGGCCGTATCCTTGCGCAGGTGTTAGAAACAGCGTGTGCTGAATGGATTCGAGTTGGGATTACCCCGGCTGAAATTTCGGAGCGTGCGGACCAAGCTATCCGCTCCCATCAAGGAGCGGTTCCAGCTTTTTTCGGTTATAATGGTTTTCCTGCGGCAGCGTGTATTTCAGTAAACGATGAAATCCTGCATGGTATTCCGTCCCAGAGAAAACTTCAGGATGGTGATATTGTCAGGCTGGATTGTGGTGTGGCGTTGGATGGTCACTACACTGACGCATGTCGGTCTGTGGTTCTAGATCCGGTTCCACAGCGACTACGCCTCCTACTTAAAGTCACGCGAGAGGCTCTTGATAAAGGTATTGAAGCGGCTCGGGTGGGAAACCACATTGGTGATATCTCCTATGCTATCCAGCGCCACGTCGAGAGAAAAGGGTTTAAAGCCAGCTCGGATTTTACCGGCCACGGCATAGGCCATAAGCTGCATATGGCTCCAAGCATTCCGAATTGTGGTCCTCCTGGACAGGGGGAACTGATTACTGAAGGGGTTTGTTTCGCCATCGAGCCAGTGATTTTTGATGGGCCCATGGGTGCACGACTTCGTTCTGATAAGTGGACTATTTTTTCTCCAACTCAGACACCTTCGGCGCACTTTGAAGACACAGTAATCGTAACCTTGTTTGGACCGGAGGTAATCACCAGATGAAAACTCTATTTGCCCTCATGTTTCTTTACGGCTCTATTGGTTGCTCAACGAGTGGGTGTGGAGCTGCTTCGACTCAGGTGGATTTAAGTTCCCCTAACTACGTGAATTATATCTCCGAGCGAACAGTACTAGTTCGAGTTGACTGTCCCGATCACGCGAGAGACCACCGCGGGACTGGCGTTATTATGGGCGGCGACAAAATTTTAACTGTTGGCCACGTAATTGCCAATTCGGTTGGTTGCCAGATACTGGTTCGGCGGGAAGGGGAGATGGCGCAAAGAGCTGACGTATTTAAGCAGAATAAAGCCGCTGATTGGGCTCTCCTGACCACAGTAGCGCACGGCTATAGTGTAAGCACTGAGTTAGGTAAGGTAACGTTAGGGCTTCCCATTGCCTGTGCTGGCTATCCTGTTCAGTATACGGATACAGAAACCCCGTATTTGTCGTATACCGAGGGGCTGGTTAGCACAATCAATGTAAGGGATATCAGTAACGGTATTCACTATCATCGAGTATCTGCTTATATGTGGGCTGGAAGCAGCGGCGGTGGTTGTTTTGACCGTGAAGGTCGCCTTATTGGATTATCGCGTATGTTATACGTTGATGCTCAAGGATATTTCTACATTTTGCGCTCTAGCGACTTAGGAAAAATCATGAAATGACGGATACACTGTGTTCTGATTGTATGCGCGGATATTACGTTCGAGCTGATGCCCGGGCGGATAATGAGTATTATTACTGCAACAACTGCTATAAGACGAGATTTCCTGAAGATTTGGTGGGTGATGAACCCACTGACCAATTGACGGAGATTTTTAAGTATATAGACGAAATGTTTGCAGATTCGGACGACTAACTAAGGAGCGCCTACTTCATGTTAAAGAGTGTAGCTATTTCAATGGTTGTGGTGTGTACGATGCTTTTGGATCGTGGTGTGTGGGCTGACGACCACAGTGCAGTCGATCGGACTGAAGTTTCTGACCACGTGGTCGAGAGCAAAGTCTATTTTGAGTTTAACTCCGACGTGCTTTCCCCAGCTGGTCGTGCCAAGCTTGATGAGGTGGTCAACTGGGTTGAGGGTAGAGAGGCTGGCCTAATCCTGATTGAGGGTCATGCTGACAAGGTGGGATCGCCTGAGTATAACAAAGGATTGGCTCAGCGTCGGGCACAGGCTACTAAAGAGTATTTGGTCAAGCAGGGTGTGGTGCCTAAGATGATTAAGATATTATCTTATGGTGAAGGCTTGCCGGCTTTTGATACCGAAGATGAGTCCAAGGCGAACCGACGCGTTGTTCTTTTCGCGGTCCAAAAGGAGCCGATTATTCAGGTTAAGACGGTTACGAAGGTTGTTGAGCGTGTCGTTAAGGTGCCAGTCAAAGAGAAGGTTTATGTTTATCAGACTGCCCCTGTGGCTGAGTATAAGCCGCTCGGCGTCCAATTTATGTTTGGTGGCGGGCTAACAAACTCTCTTGACCGTGACACGGAAGACGTGGTGGGGCTTGGTGGTGCGTGGGATGCGCGATTTGCTTTCTTTAACCGTAATTTGTTAGGGTTTGAGCTTGGTTATATCGGTAGTGCTCAAGAGGTTTTCAACGATACTACTGTGTTGTTAGGCAACGGTGTTGAAGCCAATCTTCGGCTCAATTTGCTGCCTGATGCAGTCGGCCAGCCCTATGCTTTTGCTGGTGTAGGTTGGAGCTATTACAAGTTTGCCAGGTCTGCTATTGAGGGTAACGATAGTGTCGTTCATGTGCCTGCCGGTTTGGGCCTCTCGCTTAAGCTTTACCGGGGTCTTACCCTGGATGTACGCGGCACAGTGCGAGCGGCTTTCGACGATGAGCTTTTTGATGGGTTAAACGTGGGTGAGGACGCGGGCCTGGAGCATTGGTCTGCTACAGGTCTTATGGGTATTGAGTTTTAGCAGAGCGGTGGGTAGGATTTTTCGCGCCCTAATAAAAAGTTAACTTGAAAGGGTTCAACTCTGTTAAAGGTTTTACAAACTTCAAAGGTTATCTTATTATTACTAGGAGCGTTGTTGCTCAATAATCTTTGGAGGAAGTAAAATGGGAAGACCAGCATTAGATTTGACAGGCGTTGTTAGTGGTAGATTGACTGTTGTTCGGCGAGATTTTTCGCGCGCTGATAAAAAGAATTCTTATTGGTTATGCAAATGTAATTGCCCTGAGGGGAATGAGTTGGTGGTTTCTGGCATAAATATAAAATCTGGAAATACTACGAGTTGTGGTTGTGTTCAGCGTGAAAACTATGAAGCTAACAGAACCATGAATGGGGAGAGTAAAACTAAAGAATATCATGCTTGGGTAGGTATGTTGAAGAGATGTTATGATCCAAAGTATAAGCCGTATCACAAGTATGGTGGTCGTGGTATTACGGTGTGTGATGAGTGGAGAGACGATTATTTTAAGTTTTTAGAAGATATGGGTAGATGTCCTGACGGTATGTCTCTTGATAGAGTAGATAACGATTCTAGATATTCAAAAGCCAACTGTGCTTGGCGATCCATTGAAGAGCAGAATAATAATCGCGGTGATTATAATGTGAGAGTTGAAATGGACGGCGAAACGTTATCTGTTTCACAATGGGCAAGAAGATATGGTTTTGCCCAAAAAGATATGTCTGCCATTATTGGTAGAATAAATCGTGGTTGGACGCCAATGAGGGCTTTTACCACACCTATTAACAGATGCAAGTAATAATGATTGGGAGTTTGAGTAAATGAGCAATACGAGTCTAAAGGGAATCTGTAAATGGTTTAACTCTGCAAAAGGGTTCGGGTTTATTAATGCTGATGGCGAGGACAAGGACATTTTTGTCCATTGGTCCTCAATCGAAATGGAAGGCTACAAAACCCTCAAGGAGGGCGAGCCGGTTGAGTTTGTCCTTGAGGACGGTCCGAAGGGTCCCACAGCGACTCAGGTGCGTAGGGCTGATTAAACACCCGACGAACTGGTGTTAGATGAAGCTAGCAGAAGCAAGGTTTGAGATCGATGAGATTACTGGCCGCCTGGCTGATTTAACCGACAGGTTGAAACTCAGCTCACTAAAGAACATTTCTGTTTTACTTGATGAGTTCAATACGCTTTTGCTAAGAAAGCAAAAACTGCAGTTAGCGGTAGAGAAGGCGGAGAGTGACACGGTTGTAGCTGGTGGTTCGATTCGAGATTTTAGTTTAATGATTGATATTATTGAAGAAAAACTAGAAACTTTGCGCTATTTGGCTCAACGTAGTGATTTGAACGAAGAGTTGTCCGATTTGATTTTCTCTCAACTCGCGTCCTTTACTCATACGAAAACCCAACTGCAGTCGAGCATTCAGAAAATATCATGGGAAGTAGAAGTACTTCTATAGGTTTGTGGGCTAAACCCCTCAAAAGAAAGAGAGGCCGTTATGGCATACGCATATTTTGTTATTAAGAATAACCACCTTGTTGCTATTACGAAGAACGGCAGGACTAACCCGGAGATTATTCACAGTCTCCCCCATGGTCATCCGGCTGGCGACGGCAATACTATCAATAAGAGCCCCGGCGCTGTGTCTCCTGTAACTGGTAGGTAATTCGGAAGGGAGAGCCTTGTAAAAGGGCTCTCCCTTTTTGTACTTAATTTGGTAAAATTGCACTTTTTTGCTCAAATAAATTTACATATCTGCTGATTTATATTATTATTTGAACGTTACCAAATTATAAACGTAAATGCCAATTCCAACAATACGTGAAATCAGGGTTGTATATTACGATGAAGACACCGGAGCTATCTGCCAGTGTCGGGGGAATTTTTGGAAGACCTGTCCCTTGCGAGCGGCTCACGACCTTCCTTGCACGGAAAGTGTTATAAGCATTACACCTGTGGACAGGTCGGAAAGTGCCGACTTGGTTGATGATCAGGTGCGTAGTATTGACGAGCAGTTTAAGGACGTGGCTGATAAGCTCAAGTCTTTGGTTGAGAAAGGTTTGTTTTAATGGGCTTTGTTTTAGGGTTGAGTGGTCTGGCTTCGTCGGGAAAAGGAACAGTCGGGCATTATATGGTTTCGCGCCATGGTTGGAGCGATTTTTCTTTTGCCCGCAACTTAAAAGATATGGTTCAGCATGTATTTAAGATGACCGAGTGGCAGGTCGATGACGAGAAGGGGAAGCGGTCAGAGTTTCACTCCCCGATGGAACTTACTTTCACTCACGTCGGCGCTGTCTTGACCTGGATGAGCAGGACTCACGGGTCAGCCGGATTTCCTTCGGTCGAGGAGCGTAAACGGCGCTACGGATATATTATGAACCTGATTGGCAAGAAGCTGCGAACTCCTCGTGAAATCCTGCAGATAGTTGGTACGGATATCTGTCGCACGATGGTTCCGACCTATCATGTTGATATCGTATCACAGTATATCGACAGGAACCCGGACACCAATTGGGTTATCACGGACGTTAGGTTTCCGGATGAGGGTGATTTTCTGAAGAGTGTTTATTCCGCTTTTATTCTTCGACTGGAACGTCCGGCTCTGGACCAGAGCCAAGGATTCTACGGTCATGTATCGGAAAACGCGTTGGCCGATTGGGATGGGTTTTCGGCAGTCATAGACAATAGTGGTAGTCTTGGTTCATTGTATGAAAAGGTTGATCTCTTTCTCAAGGAAAAAGGACTATGTCACGATACGATTGCGACCCGATAGTTAAAGTTCGAAAGACTCGCCGGCATTTCCCGATGGATGGTACACGACGGTCCCAGGTGTATATGAACGATCCCTGTGCGCCGGAGAACCGTCGTCGTTTACGCTGTGACGTGGACCCTCTGCGTGATGGCCACGACCCCGGCGAAGACCCCTGCCAAAAGCCGCGCGTGCGGCGTCAAGATTCTGGAATTCCGATTAGGTAGGCATATGAGTTGGAATGATTTCAAAGATACCGGCACTTCGCGCGAAAATAGCTCGAACCGGGAATCAGTTTCGAGCAAGCGCAGAGCAAAGATTTCCAAAGACTCCGCTCGCGGAAGCAGCCTCCCCTTTAAGTTTATCAAGCCGCCCAAACGGACCCAAGCTCGTCGGGAAGTCTACTATGTTTGCTTGGCCTGTGAGGAAGTAAACTTGGTCAACAAAAACACCGTTGGCACAACGTGTCATAGATGTAAGCGATATAATAGGGTGGAAGACACACCGCACTTCTTATCACAAGAAGAACTAAGCTCGTATTTAGAGAGGTCGGAGTGACCGAATCAGAGGGTAGTTATCAGTGGTATGTTTGGTATATTAAGTTCGGTAAGTTTGATGTTATTAGCAAGTATATTGAAGATAAGGTACCTGAAGTCAAGAAGGTGCTTTTCCCTACGATTACGACTGAATGCCAGCTCAAGAGCGGCGAAGCCAAGAAGAAGAAAACTCCGTTGTATGGTGGGTATATGTTCTTGCAGTATCACCATAACCCCGATAAGCCAGATGTTTGGTTGAAGTTAACCAAGCATCCATTTGTTAGTGCTTACATAGGGCCTTGCACGCCGAAGGATTTAGTATCTGTAGACAGTTTACAAAAGTTGGAAATCGTGAATAGTGACAGTGGTTTGAAGAAGTTTTGTAGAGGCGACTTTGTTCGAGTAAATGGTGGTGTGTTCAAGAACTTTACTGGGAAAGTTTTGACAGTGGAAGACAAAGTGATTCGCGTCGAGATTGAAGCCCAGAACAAAAATATGAAGTTTGTTTTTAGCCCGGAAGATTTGGATATTACCGGAGGACCAAACCTGTAAGAAAGAATCCATGCCGACTATCAAAAAAGACCTTGAAGAAAAACTAGGCTCAGAGAAAGTCGATGAGATTCTAGAGAAAGAGTGGAAGGTGGTGGAACCACCGACCGCTGAGGAGCTGGCTGTACAAGAGCAGCGGCATCCGAAGGCTAGAAATAACGTAAACTCGCGAAAGAACTTGGCGCAATACAAGCAGCGATCAAAGGAAGCCAAGGAAAAGGCGCTTGAGAATCTCGTGGTTAGCGAGTACGAAGAGGATGTCGACCCAAAGGATATTTTTGGTGACGACAAGGTTGATTTAGCCATGCTCGATAAAATTTTCCCTGCTCGCGAGATTTTGGCTAATCGCAAAGAGCAGAATATATATTACAATATTTTGAGGCTATTCCTGAAAGATTTCGATCTTAAGGAGTTATCTTCTAGTGATATCCATGACCTGATGACTCTCGCTCTTAACGCTGTAATTGAATGTCGTTTGGTAAAGGCGGCTAAGGGCGAGAAGATGATGCTGGAAGCTTCTCCAACATTAGAAAAACTGCGTAGGCATTCAGGCGAGATCAAGAAAAATCTAGCGTCCCGTCGCGTCGATCGGATTGATACGAAAAATAGACCTATCTTTAGCATCGTGGAGTTAGCGGCTCATTTAGACTCACAGAACAAATTGGATTTTGATCGCCGGATGCTGGAGTTAGAGGGTAAACGTGCTGATTATGTTTCGCCCTTGAGAGACGCCGAAGGTAATTTGATCGAGGATAATGGTCCTACGAACTGAAGACGCGCAGCTGTTTCGCCGTGAAATAGAACTTATTAGGTTTTATAGAGATCACCCGGTGCTGGCTGCTGAAGATTTGTTGCAGGTAAAACTCGCGGTACCGCAGCAAAGGGTTTTTGAGGATATGTGGTTTAGGAGTTTTGTGATTTACTGCGCAGGCCGCGGATGTGGTAAAAGTTATTTAGATGCTGTGTTTGCTTGTTTGTGGGCTTTGCTTTGGCCGGGGCAAAAGGTAGGTATTTTGGCTCCGTCCTTTCGTCAGTCTAAAATCGTGTTCTCTGAAGTTGATAAAATCTGGCACCGAGCCCCTCTTTTACAGGAAGCAACTCAGACTAAACCGATACGTGCTAGTGATCGGTGTTATTTAGCATTCAAACAAGCGGGCAACTCAAATCCCTCCATGATCGAAGCCGTTCCAACAGGGGATGGTCAAAAAATCAGAGGTGCTCGTTATTATTGTATTATTGCCGACGAGTTTGCACAGATTCCGGTTGATATTTTCAATACAGTGATTCGGCCCATGGGCGCCACCGTGATTGACCCGATGGACAACGTCGAGCGTTTAGCGCGTATTGATGCGTTGATCCGGGCTGGTAGAGCTAAGCGCGAGGATTTTGAGGAAACCGGTGGCAACAAGATTATTATGTCTTCGTCGGCTTATTTTCAGTTCAACCATATGTTTGAAACTATTCGTGAATACAAAAAATTGATTGAATCTGGAGATAAAAAACACGCATATCACGGTGTTTCTTATCGAGACATGCCGAAGGGTTTCCTGGACGAAGACAACATCAAAAACGCTCGTCGAACAATGTCTCGTATTCAGTTTCGTATGGAATACGAAGCTATATGGGAAGCTGATTCTGCTGGAGTATTCAAGGCTTCCTTGATTGAGGAATGTTCTAATCTTGAGAATTATACAGTTCGTATGACGGGCGAGCCTGGTAAACAGTATGTGCTTGGTGTTGACCCTGCGCGCGCGTCGGATGGTTTCGCGCTGACCTTGGTTGAGCTTGGCCGGCCAAATAGGACAGTAGCTGCTTGGGAGTTTTACCAGATGGTATTCCCCAAGATGGCGAAATTTATTATGGAAGTATGTGATGAGTTCAATGTTGTTGCGGTTCATATGGACGCTGGGGCAGGCGGTGGCGGGTTGGCGATGAAAGATTTGTTGGCGGAGGAAAGCGTGTACCATGGGCAGCGGTTGTTGGATGCAGGAGATGAAACGACAATGGGCTTGAATGGGCGTCGTATACTCCATATGTTTAAGCCCAGTCCAACAAGCAATGCGGAAGCGATATACGCTACGCTTAATCTGATGGAAAATAAGTTGATGGCTTTTCCTCGTCGACCGCAGATTAGAACCGATAGAGAAGAAGCTTTTGAAGAAATGTTCGAAACTATTGAAACAATGCTGCGGCAACTGTTGCTGATCGAAGTTAGCCAGAGCAAGTCTGGTGTTGCACACTTTGACGTCCCAACTGGTGGTGGGCACGGCACTCAAAAGAAAGATTTGTATACATCTTTTATTTTGGCCGCTAAAAAGGCGTATGATATTGCCCTGATGGCAAACACCCAGTCGAACATCCTCGAAGTTGGTCTAATCGAAAACCTTAAGCTTCCCGAATACCCAGTTGGTGATAGCCGTTTGAGCAACAGTCTGGATGTACTTAATGCTCCCATGAATAGTTGGGCTTACAGGAAGACGTTTAGACCCTCGAAGTAAACGACGTAGAAAGACTGAGGCCTGAGGCCTGATGAATGACGATTTCGAGAAAAAGATAAAAGAAATAGGGGATAAGCATCAGAACCTACGTGTCGAGTCGGCCGATCTGCAGGATGGGACTTTAAGCATGCGGGTGGCTGTTACGGGGGGTCCAGAGATGCCCCCGCTCCCGCCTGGTGTCGAGGTGCTGAGTGCTGAGCTGGGTGGCTCCGACACTATCGGCTCGGTCTCACCCATCTATGAAGCGGCTAACCTGCGCACTATCAATATTGATCCGTTGCTGCGCTCTGATTTGGATAATGCGAAGCCGTCAGTTTTGCGGAGTAGCCCACACGAGTTGTTCCAGCGTTCGATAGATTACTACCAGAGCAAAGACGTCTACGGTACTGCCATTAACGTTCTTACCAACTTTGCTTCCAAGGGATTTGAGAACGATATCGATGACGTTACCATTAAGAATTTCTTTGATAATTGGGTTATCGATACTGGGTTTGATGACATCGTGGAGAAAATTTTCTTTGATTTTTTCCGAGTCAGTATGGTGCGGACCTATAAGATTCGTGGGCAGTATGAGCCTAAGGTTAGTTATATCAGCTCGACCCCTGGTAAGAAGCCAGCTCGAGTGCGGGCGTCGGTTGAGCGGGCGGTGCGTAATAACCGTTATACCGATATGTTCATCCCCATTGCTTATACGATTCTAAATCCGACTCTGGTTGAGATCAAGGGAAGTTTGATGTTTGGCCAAACTGCAATCTACCTGAAGGCTAAGGCTGGCGAAGAGATTAAGAAAATGTTGGAGATGCCTTCCACCCAACTATCTACTTTCCAAAAGAAAATCATTGAGAGTATGCCGGTTGCTTTCAAGAAGGCAGTTTTAGAAGGCCAGGATATCCCGTTGGACCCAGACTTGGTTGGCGAGGTGGATTACCGTCGGCAGCCATACGAGCGTTACCCGATTCCTCGAGGAGCTCGCGCGTTTGAATCTTTGGAGTTCAAGAACGAGCTGCGCAAGGCCGACTATAGCACGTTGGATGGTATCACGAACTACATCCTGAAGATTACGGTCGGCAATGATAATCACCCTGTTACCAAGCAGGAAATCTTAGAGCGCGTGGGCGAGATGTTTGACACCGTCTCCAAGTCATTTAAGGTGGTGTGGAATCATACCCTGAATGTCGAAAAGATTACGTCGCCTGAGGTAGGAGAAATCCTTGGCCCCGACAAGTACAAGCAAGTTAACGGCGATATTACGGGTGCCATGGGGATGGTTCGTGGGCTGATAGATGGTGAGGGTAATGGCTCGGGCGCTGCTGTTGAGCTGGCCGTCAAATCAATCATCGAAGAGATTAACTACGCACGACGTCAAGTTACTCGGTGGATTTATTCAGAGTATAAAACCGTGGCTGAGGTTATGAAGTTCGATCGATATCCTCGGGTCCGTTTTGACGACATGGCTTTGCGTGATGAAATTCAAATGATGGCCATACTAGAAGGCTTGGCTGATAGACGTATTGTTTCGTACAACACAATCCAGAAGAAGCTGGGTTTCGACCCCGATACCGAGCTTGCGCAGATGAAGGTCGAAAAGCCGTTGGTGTTGGATGGTACTTTGGGGCTGGTTGGTTCCCCGTTTCAGCAGACCAAGCAGCCCGTGCAAGGAACTCCACGCGGAACTCCATCAGAGGGTCGTCCCCGGGGTCGTCCAGCTGTTAAACCAAAGCCTAAGGACAAAACAGTTCCCAGGAAGGCTGCAGCGGAACTAGATGAACTCTTCCAAGATTTCGACATTGATGAGATTGAAAAGTTACTTCGTGAAATTCGGGCCAGTAAAAGAAAAAAGAGGAAGTAATGCTGGCCGATGAAAGTGAGAATGCCTGTGCCTCAAACGAGTAATTCTGCGGAAAACAGGATTACAGTTGTTGCTCCGCTTAGAACAGAAACTGCTGCACTGTCCTCCGCCGCCGAGATACTCAAGATCCCACCGGTGGAACTCAGGCAGCCGGATTTGCAGTACGTGACGGCAATTTTTGTTTCGTCTGGGATGAACAAGAATGGGGCGGTATTTCTTGGTTCGGAGCTGTCTAAGGCCCGAGCATCTATCGCTCATAAAGCGGTCGATATTGAGCATGATGAAAAGCAGGTGATTGGTCAGATAACCAATCATTGTTTCCTGGATCGTGCTGGGGCCTGCATGGATATCGATAAACTGGCCAAGAAGGTTGCGGCTGGTGAGCTGGATGCGATGGATATGGATATCGCGGTTTCCTGTATTATCCATAAGCACCGCTTTCCAGAGGTCGCTCAGGAAATCCTTGAGGGCAATTGGATGGTTTCGATGGAGGCTTTTTATCGGGACTATGATGTCAAGGTTGGTGATTTGATTATCCCACGCACGCAGGCTACGGCACTTGGCTATGACAAGCTTATTGGCACCGTGGTTAAACTCAAGGACGATGACAAAGAGCTTGGGTTCCACTTGGTTGGTCGGGTCCTGCGTGATATCGTATTCTCTGGTGTGGGTATTGTCAAGAAACCTGCCAACGAGCGGTCGATTATTCTAGAGGCGGCCGCTATTCAAGAAATTATTGAGCAAAACAAAGAAACCGCTGCGGTAGTTAATATTGCTGACATTGAGACGATTGAGGCTAGCAACGGTACTGATATTGGTGAGGAGATTTTTCCGCGGTCCTTGCAGTCTAACGTGAAGATTGAGGAACTGGCGAAAATAGTAAGGGAAGCTGTTAAGGACGAGATCACTAAAGCCGTTAACGTTAGCATCAATATTCCTGACATCAAGGTAGATACGGCTATCAAGGAAATCGCCGAGATTCGATTTAATGACAAACGGCCAGGCACTTGCGTGAACTATGCGCGGTATATATTTAAGCCGCCGGCGGATACGCTCAAGGACCCGCCCACCGATCTCAGTCGGTATCCTCTGATTACAACGCCTGACGTGGATACCACTCCGTTGGGCTCTGAGATTGCCTACGAGCATTACTGCACGCTTTTTGACATGGAGTGTTCGGCTCGACCTGGTGATGCGACGCTTCCTACGTGCTGGAGAAATGTTTTTGCGAGAACTGTAAAAGAAGAGATTTCTAAATATGAAGATGTTGTTCGGAGCATTAGAGAAAAAGATAGGGCTCTTGTGAGGTTGCAGGAACTTATCGATGAGGCGAGGAAGTTCGAGCAGTAAGGGTAGTTTGAGGTTGGAAAAAGGTTAGGCGGATAGATACAGAAGAGGCGCTGGTAGTCTATCTAAAGTTTCACGGACAGGGTATCGGTTTAACAGGTTTGGATAAACAACTAACACGGAGGAAGTGATGTCTACAAGAGACTCATATAAGGGCGTGCCAAAGAAAGTGGCTGTCCTCCTCGATGCCGAAGGAAACCTTGAAGCACTGGGCGTACTCGGAAAAGACATTGCGTTTCTAGGCACCGCTACGATTAGTGGAGGTACGGCGGCTGTTATTTCCGGTACCAATATTAGATCGGCTAGTGGCGTCCTGGCTTTTCCTAGCTCAGGGAGCGTTGTACTTACAGGTTACGCGGCAGCGGATGGTAGTATGACCGTCTCTGGCACTGGTACAGGTAGTTTTTCATACCTTATCATTAGTTAAGAGACTATTTAAGGAGAATAGAATGATTACCAAGGAAGACTTTCAGAAAGAAATCCGCGACGCGCTCAAGGAGGCAGTTGCTGGAGTTTCCGAAGAGTCCCGGGTTGACAAGGTCAGCGCCCTTCTAGAGAGAGCGGATTCTACGATTTCTGAGTTGATTGAAACTGTGGAGTTGAAGGATGAGGAGCTTTTGAAGTCTGAGGAAGTGATGGCAGCTCTGAAGAAGGAAGTTGAGGAGCTGACGACCAAGGCGAAGGAAGTTGAGGGGCGTTTTGGTGGTGAGCTAAAGGAAGCCCAGGAGAAGGCCGTCGCTGCTGAAGAGCGTGCTACCAAGGCCGAGACCGAGCTAACTGGTATTGCTCATGACCGTCGTCTTGAATTGCGTGTGGCCGAGCTTGCTGAGGTTAAGGTGTTGAAGTCTGGCGAGAAGCTGGAGGCTCAGAAGAACCGAATCCGTGAGATGTCGGATGAGGATTTTGCGGCCTACAAGGATGAACTTGCTGATTTGCGTCAGGCTGTTGAGGCTGCACTGCAGGATAATGAGGGGGACGTTAATATTGCTCCTCCGGTTATCGACAAGGGAGCGGCAGCTGGTGTTTTGAATGTTGAACAAACAAATAACGCAGACAAAAAGAGCCAAATGGCGGAGTTCGGCCAGGCGTTGGCAAAGCTGCTGCGTAACGAGAAATAATTAGGAGGAAATGAGATGACCTTTCAGGTAAGACATCCCCTTGTTGAGAACCAGTACAGTACCTTTAATCCGGATACTGCTGAGACTCTGCCGATTCCGGCCGGCCGTCTTGTCCGTGTTATTGGCGAGACGTCCGATGGCCGTACATTGGTGGACGTGGTGGCTGATGCCTCCGCTGCGGGGCAAACCCCCCTTGGTTGGCTGATGCAGCGGGTTAAGGCTGAGTCGGTTGAAATGCCCCCGCACTTCCGGTTTCGCGGCGACTTCGGTTCGAGCGACGCCTATGTGGGTGATCCGGTTGGTGTGGCTATGGGTGCTGGTGCGGTTTACGAGACTGACCAGTATGTTGATGAAGGCAGTAACGGAATCCCCGCAGGTACTTTGCTGTATTGCGATGATGACGGCAAGCTGTCTGATACGAATGCAGATAGTGCTCCAGCCCCGGCGGCGATGGCGCTGCATGCTTTGACGGCCGCTGGTACTGCTGCTGGTAAGATGCTGCGCATTAAGGCGCTTATCTAATTACGCCCTGCGTATAAATAAGGAGATATACTACAATGAGTGAGATGAATCTTCAAACTATGCAGGGCCTGTTCAAGGAGACAGCATCCTGCCATGAGACTGCTGAAGGAAGAGCGGCATTTCAGGAGTTTGCTATTAGCCTGAACGAGCCTATTCTTCAGCAAATCCGGCTGCGGTCAACCGTGCGCGAGCTCTTTTCCGAAGTGACGCTAGCGCCCGGAACCCAGGCCAGTTTCCCAGTTGCCGACGATTTCGAAGTGCCGGTCTGGGTGCTGCCCGGTCTAGGTTACGTGGCTCAGAACTTCATTGAGGGCATCGGGGAGGACGTGTATGTACCCACGTTCACCATCGATAGTGCTGCTCAGTGGAAGCTTTCTTATGCCCGTGATGGCCGTGTAGACATTGCTGCTCGCGCTGCCCGCAATATGGCGCGTGCGGTTGCTGAGTTCGAGGAGGAGTCGGGGTGGCGCGTTATCGTACCTGCCGGTACCTCGAATTTCGCTGGTATGGGTCTTCTGGGCCCGCGCTCGGCTGCTATCTTCGAGGTTGACCCAGGCTCGCCTGGTGCCGGCTATTTCTCGAAGGAGCTGGTCAACAAGATGATTGTTGGCATGGACCGCAATGACCGTACTCTGACCGACCTGTGGATTTCCCCGGAAGATGCGGCTGATATCCGTGAGTGGACTGATACTGATGTTGACCCTGTTACCCGCCGTGAGATTTTTACCGCCGCTGGTATGGGTAGAATCTGGAATATCCAGCTTACGGTTCTTAAGCACCTCGGTGCTGTTGGTAAGTTCAACATCAACGGTTCGACCTCTGATTATGGTATTTTCAAGGCGTCCGGTGGTGGTACTTATCAGGATTACACCCTGACCAACCCGAATGTTGTTGACGGTGACGGCCAGGTGAGCACCCTTGGTGAGACCCAGGTCTGGGGCTTTGATCGCTCGACGAATGCTTCGCTCGTTATGCCTATCCGGCAGCGTTGGCAGACGTTTGAGGACCCCACCCTGCATCGTAAGCAGCAGCAGGGCATTTACGGGTGGGAGGAAATCGGCTTTGCCGCTCTCGACCCGCGCGAGCAGTCCATGGGTGTAATTGACCGAAGCTTGTAATATTACTATGTTTTATTGATATCTAAAAAGGGAGGAGGTTTGGACTCCTCCTCCCTTTTTGTTTTACCGGTAAAAATACCTTGCAGTAGGGTGTATCTCCGGTTTACATTTTTGTCTGGGTGTATTATAATAGTAGTATGTACAAAGACAAAGAGTGTATCGTTTGTCATAAAATGTTTTCTCCAAAATCTGGTATAAATAAGACATGCCCGGGGTTTTGTACGGATGAGTTACGGCGGTTTAGAGAGCGAGAGCGAGATAAGAAATCACGTTCTGAGGTAGAAAAACAATGCTCGCTTTGTGGTAAGTCATTCAATACACGGGACTCTAAAAAGAAATACTGTGGTTCTTCGATATGTGAGGAAAAAAGAGTTAAATTCAATGCTCGTGCGATTGAAGTTAAAAGAGCTGGTAAGCGTTCTGATTATACAAGTCCACGGTACTACGCGAACCGAGAAAGATTTCTAAAGGAAAAACGCGATAAGTACAGATTAGATAGGCCTGATGTAGAAGTTAAAGATGGTTGGTCGACGGTTAGACTTACACGTGATAAGGTAGAAGCGTTTTTTCGTGATTTTGGTTATAAATTAATAAGTGAAAGCTATAAGAGCAACCATGATAAGTTAAGTGTTGTTTGTCCTAAGGGACACACCTGGAAGGTTGCTTTCCATAACTTCAAAGAAGGCAATCAACGTTGTGCAGTGTGTCAGAGACATATAATATGTTCGGCTCCGGAGCGCGAGATATATGGTTATTTGAATGGGAATAATCCTGATTTGGAAGTAACTATCCATGAAAAGGATGTTATATCAGGAGAATTAGATTTGTATTTTCCAGACCAAAAAACTGCCGTTGAGTACTGCGGGTTGTATTGGCACGGAGAAAGGTCTGGTAAAGAAAGAGATTATCATTTCAACAAATATAGAGAGTGTTTTACTAAGGGTATTAGGCTATTTACAGTGTTTGAAGATGAGTATTTAGGAAGACCACTTGTTTGTCTATCTCGTATAGAATCAGCTCTTGGTCTAACAACTAGTAGAATCTTTGCGAGAAAATGTGTAGTAAATAAGATTGATAGTCGATACGCTGCAGAATTTTTTGAGCAGACACACACTCAGGGTAGGCCAACTGCGGCTCCTCATTCGTATGGTCTTTATTATAACGACGTATTGGTCCAAGCAATGTCGTTCGGCTCTCCAGTTCGTAGTTATGGTAAGTTCGATAAAGATATAATTGAGCTAAATAGACTTTCGTCTCTTCCTGGCGTAGTGGTAGTGGGTGGGCCTTCTCGTCTGTTTAGTGCAGCTAAACCGGATATGCTATCGTTGGGGTATAAAAGAGTTGTATCTTATGCTGATATGCGATGGGCAAATCCATTCTCTTCTATATATGAAAAGTTGGGTTTTGATTTAGTGGCCGAAAAAAAATATGATTATTATTTTTGTAAGGGGCAGAAAAGGTATTCAGCCCAACGACTTCATAAAACTGAAGATGAACGCTTGACGGGTGAAACTTTGTGGGAGCTTAGACAAGCCCAGGGGTTTGACCGTATCTGGGATTGTGGCCGTAGGACTTACATATACGAGCTGTGAGGAAAATAATGACTAAAGGGCATGTAGTAAACAACACCGGTAAGGCAAAACATATATTCAAGAAAACAGTTTACGCTGGCGGGCGATTGTCGTTGGATGATGCCTATGCGGCAGTCTCCAACCGAGTACCTGAAGGTGCCCCGTTTCTTGAGTGGCTGCAAACATATCTGCCACCCGGGTGGGAGTTGCAGGTCGCCGAGGATTACGAAGAGCCTTTTGAGCCGGCTAAGGTTAGGCCAGAGGACGTCAAGGCAGTTACGGTGACGACCCACGACACCCCTGAAAAGCATGCGTTGAGTGGCGAGGATGACGACGCACCCAGCCTTGAATATGCACCAGCTAGAACACTCGATAAACTAACTGCGCGGGATATTTTTAATTTACGCATGAAGGATAATCCTAAGCGTGTGATTAAGCAAATCGATAGTGTTCACAAGTTACGTCGAGCGTTGGCGATGTGTAAGAATGACGCTCGCAAGTCAATGTTGGCAACCATTATTCGTTATCGAATCAAGGAACTCGGATAATGCTTACCTTTATTGTCTTCTTTTTAGTTTGTATAATAGCCGTTGAGGCAGCAGTAGAGCTGCTCGTTAAATCAGTGATTTTTGATGGATTTAGTACGTGGTTTGCCTCACTCGGCACCTTTGCAAAGGAGTTAATTTCCTGTGGGTATTGTACTTCTGTATGGGTTGCTGTCCTACCTGCCTTGTTTCTGGCTTATTTTCAAGACTGGGCAAGTGGACTAATCGTTTTTCCGTTGTTTCTTTTAGCATTGCACCGAAGCGCCAATTACCTTCATAATATTAACGATAAACATTTCGATAAGGATTATGATAAGCGCTATACAGATAGCTCTGGAGTTGAGTAATGACAGATTTTGATATTAAGTCCCACCTAGTACCGGCCAGTGATTTCCATGACCCGGTTAAAGTCAAGGAAGAGGACTACGACGCGCTGCAGGAAGTTCAAGTTCACGTAGACGCTTTGGGTCGTCACCGCCAGGAAATCGGCCGTCTTTTCCAGGCTTTATGTAATCTAAAGGACCAGACTAATGAGCTGGAGGTTACGCTGGCGAATAAACGAAGGGCGTTGGCGAATAAATACAATCTTGAGACCGTTGGAGAAGGGCAGTGGGCTATCGATTTCGAAAAGAAAGAGTTTGTCCGCCTTTCCGCCAAATCACCCGTAATCCCATAACAGGAGGCTAGCATGGCTTCGGCCTGGTTCAATAGAGGTAAACAGCAAGTCCTTTCGGGTAGTACAAGCCTGCTAAGTGACACAATCAAAGTGATGCTGGTTACGTCGAGCTATACGTTTGACGCAGACCACAACTTTGTTTCTGAAGTGAGTGCCAACGAGGTAAGCGTCGTTGGTTATACCGGTGGTTTCGCCGGTGCGGGGCGAAAGGCCCTGGCCAATAAATCAGTAACTGAGGACGACACTAACGACCTGGCCTATTTCGATGCAGACGATTTGACATGGACAGGCTTGGCGACCGGAGCGACAGTTGGCGGGGCCATCCTAGTCAAAGAAGTCACCAATGATGCCGCCAGCCAGCTGCTAGTGTTTATGGACTTGGCCGACACGCCGACCAACGGTGGGGACATAACCCTAGCTTGGAATGCAAGCGGAATCGTCCGACTTACTTAATCATTTTAATAGATTAGCGAATGCCTCGTAAGTTTCCAAACTCTGCGGCAACGTGGGCGGCGGCCTATCCTACTATCCCTACCCCATCGGGTATCTGGACGTTCCAGGAGTCTGCATCTCCTATTTTGGATAAGGTTGGAACCGCTGATTTGGTGCAAAATCAGGGTCTGTTGTATGCTCAAACCGGTGATCCAGAGCCGTTTGGTGCTGCACGATTATCGTTGGAGTTTGATACGACTGCAGCGGCAGAGTGGACGGGGCCTGCCAGCAATAGTTATGGAACTATAAGCGGTACCAGTAGTTATACGATGTATATTCGGTTTCGAATGCCGGATAATGTAAGCAGCGCTAGATGGCTTTGGGGTAAGGGACTTAGCACGGGGCCTAGATTTGGGGCGTTTTTGCAGCCCACCACTGGCACGATGCGTTTTATTGCTTCCTCCGATGGAATTACCACCTTCATCCCTACAACTACTATAGCTTTGGATGATGGAAACTATCATGATGTTTTATTTGTGGTGGATCGGAGCCCCGGGGTTGCGGCGGTGCGTATTTATACAGAAGCAGAAACAGCTAGCTTTCCTATTGGTGCATTAGGCGGGGTTTCAAACACTCAAACGCTCCATTTTGGTGGTTCCAACGCAGGGACAGCGCTTTCTGGCACCAGAATTAGTTATGCCGCACTGTGGCCGTCTATAGCCCTGACTGCAGCGGATTTGGTAAAGATTCGAACATCGGTAGAGCCGGTTGCTTTAGTTGGCTTGACGAGTTCAGCGCTTACAGCGCAGGTTAATCGGCGTGTGATTGCTAGTGTTGTTAGTGCTACTACAACAGCGCTGAGTTCTTCAGTGTCCACTGGGGCGGTTGTGATTTCCGCGACCCCGGCAGATGCTGTAGCTGAGGCTCTTGATTTCTCTCTTGCTTACGTAGACGTGGTAGCCTCGGTGTTGGACCCCGAGTTGTTGGCAGTGGCGGCATTGAGTCCGGGGGCTGCAAATACTGTTTCTTCTACGTTCCAGCCCTCTATGTCTACTTCAGTTAGTGTGGCACCTAATCCAGCCGATGTGATTTCTGGTGTGGATGTGAGTTTGTCCTCTGAGATTGACCTAGTGTTAAGTGATGTTGCGGAGGCCGCGCTGGAGGCCGATGATCCTACGATTCGTTACGTGCTTTCGGTTGGTGTGGTCGGACTGGCTAGCGTTGGTTTAAGCCCTGTGGTTGTGAGTGCGATTACTCTACAGGCTGGAGTGGCTGGCGTGCCTGTGATTGTAGGGCTGCCGTTAGCTCCTACTATACGTCCTACGAATACGTTTCCAGGTGATTTGGTTACCCTATTTACTGGGGCGTTTGACCCCGGAACTTTGTCAATAGTAATCTTGGCACCAAAACGGATTGTTATGACTGACGGTATTTTAGCGGAGAGGGAAAAGCCAGACATTTTTAGGGTAGGCCAAGTCTAGGAGAAACCGTGGCGGTCAAACTAACCATAACTGTAGCCGATATTACCGGAACATTGGGTGCTGGGTATACCAAACTAAAGGTATATCGCTCCCCAATGTCAGCTGGTGTCTATGACGAGGTCACGACACCAAGCATGATGATTCAGCTACAGGCGGGTCAAAGCGAATACGTTTATATTGATGGCGGTGGAACTACTGCTCATTGGTATAAGACAACATTTTACAACCCGACGACTCCGTCTGAGAGTTCTTTTAGTGGCGCGTTTAATGGTGATTACTACGACCTGGGATTCCCTTCTGCTAGCTATCCTCCGGAGGCAGTATTTACCAATGACGATTACCTGGTATTGGATAAGATAAGGAATCTTATTGGCGATCGGAAAGAGGTCGTACGGGATTATACCTCGCCAAACACTGGAAGTGCAGCTAATATTTCGGACGATGGGTATACTTATACCTTGAGCAATCCAAATGGTTGGCCGCTCAGAGTAATCCTTGATGATACTGAATATACATCTATTGATGACCCGGTGGTAAATGGATATAAATCCGTTACTTTTAGTGGTGGCCAGATTACGGCTAGTGGCACGCTTGATTTGTGGTACCACCATTTCAGATATTCAGACACAGAAATCCTCCAGGTCTACAACGGACTGACTCCGCCTTATCCTTTGACAGCTGAGCAAGTAACATTTGAGTTGTCTGTAGTTAGTGCTGCTATTGAGCTACTCACGTCCGAACTAGGAATGTCAAGCTCTAGTGCAGGCATTGAGGTTGATATCTTTGAGGAGATACGAGTCAATCCCAAAGCTGGGCTGGATAGTCGCTACAATATGTTGAAGGCATTGCTCGCGCGCAGGCAGGCTATAATCGATGACATAGCTCCTGATACATCTTCTGACAACCTGTGGGGAGTCCTAATAGACTAATGATCGTAACGCCGGCGATTCGTAAGCTATATCATGATCTTCTTACAGAAGTCATTGAGGACCTGCATAAGCCGATTACGGCTCATATGCCGCCTATAAAGGCTGACTGCCCGAACTGCCAGTACGATACGGCGAACAAAAAATCTTCGGGGGTATATAATAATACTTTTGTAGCGCCGGTGATTATTTTTGGGTCTACAATCAATCCTGCCCCATTTACCCGTGGTCGTTGCCCTGTGTGCCATGACATTGGCTTCCTCACTAGCCAAATCACTAAGCCGCTCAAGGCGTTGGTGCGGTGGAATCCCAAAAGTGCGAGTGATTTGGAAATCACCCCGGCCGGTCGTGAGGGTGCTCCCATCGTTAGAATCAAGGTTGCACGTCCACATTATAACACGGTGATGGCGGCCGAGTATTTTACGGTGGACGGGATGCGCTGTGTGCTTAATGAGCCTGCTACCATTCGAGGGTTGGGCACTCAAGAGGAAATGGTCATTGCTTTTTTGCTAGCGGTTGAGGTAGGCAGTGATGTTAAGAGGTAGGTATGGCCGAGTTAGATCTTGAAAGGTTGTTGCCGTTAATTGAAGCGGCGGTCAAAAGAAAAATTAACAGTGGTTTGGCTCGGAAACTTAGGAAGAATATCTTAGAGGTGTTTCGAACTAGGGCTAAAGCAGATATTCTCCAGGCTTTTATTCGAGTATATGACGAGTTAGCCGCGCAGGAGAAGGGGGAATATGGGCCTCTTGTGGTTGGTAAGGACCCTTCGGCGTTGGAGAATTTTCGTCATCTCTTTGTCCAGCAAATCGATCGAGAGTTAGACGGCATTAGGATTGACGGGAACTCATTGATTATTGAGGTTGGGAATAAAGATTTGTGGGGAGTTGGTCGATCCAAGGAGCCCAACTCTGGGGATGCACCACAAGGTGACCCTCAAAGCGTTGATTTTCTAGGGTATTATATAGAGGGTTTTATAGGTGAGTTTGGTTTCTTGACTATGGACCATTATCGATTGCGCCGGAAAAAAGCTAAGAATATTGGTCGTTTTGGCAAGGGGTTTTTGATATCTAAAGAAGCTTATGAAAAAGAGCATTGGGAGCGGATTACCAAGATTAAGTTTGCTGATATACGCCACCCCATTTCAGGGCAGGCACCCTTTAAGGGGTTTGATTTATTAGCTAGTTCATTCGACTTCAATCCTTATATCCAAGAAGCAGTGGAAAAGACCTTTACTGACATCGGCCAGAGTTTATCCAGCTAAAAAAGTTGACATATACTTCGTTTTGTATTATTATTCATACGTGTAAGTGTACGATATTTCAGCCCAAGGGGAGGTTTAATGATACCTTATCTTAGGCTCTATGACTCCTCTATCTTCAACTACCTAAGGTATGAAGTAATCCCCCTCCATTTCTCCGAACGGGTAGATAACGATACTCTCGTATATGAGGCGTCAGAGAACGCCCACAAAGTAAAATTTAGCGTTCAGCCCTCCCCAGGTAGCCAGGGTCGAGGGCTAGTCGTATTTGACGAGATGATGGTCAACGGCAGGCTGGTAGCCGATACCACCACAGAGCAGACCAGCCAAGTCACTGTGACTGGTGCAACATCTTACGACATCGATTATGTGAATGGTAGAATATTGAACCCTGATGCTATCCCTAGTTCGATAACCTATCGTTGGTATTACGTTTCTGTTATACAGGGATGGCCAGGAGTCAGTCCACCTCTTCTACCGGTGGTAGCACTCGATATCGATGCGACAACCAAAGCTGGATATCAGCTAGGGGGAGGATCGAAGGATACGATTCGTGGTTCGGTCTATGTTTTTGCCACGAATGAAGCAGAAAAGAAAGATATTACTGACGTTATTTACCAGGCATTATTTAATAGAACTTTGCCAATCTATAACTGGCATGAAGTAAACTACTTAAACTATGATGGAACTTATACCGGCCTTGTCCCAACCACGGTGAGTGGTATCAGTAAAGGGTATTTCAAAGAGGTTAATGCGATTTATACGGGAGCAAGATTGGATTGGTCGGAACTTAATCGACATCGAGCAAGAGTTGATTTTGTTTTTGAAGTATTGAAGGACGATAGTTAGGAGACACTGTTAGGAAGTGGGAAACGCCTCCCTGCTGCCTGTGCAGTAACGGATTTATCCAACCTCAATTAGCTGTACGTATTATAGAAACGCGCGCGTTTTGCCAAATTAACCCTTAAGGAGGCCCTAAATGGCTAGAAATAGAATTATTTACGCTAGTCAGAGCGTTATTGTCGATGGGGACCACCTGTATCGTGTTCAAACTCTGGGATCTGCTACGACGTTTACTTCGACAGATCTTTTCGAGTTGGGCCAGCAGGATATCATCGACGTAGTAGACGACGTGCCAACCGTTGCTCTGACGCTGGACACAAATGATTGGGGTACTGTACGCACAGCAGCTGCATTTGCTCGTGTCTCTTCGGATGCTTTCGATTTGACAGCTACCGTAAGTAATGCGAACTTGACGGTTGTCTCCGGTACTCCAGGCACTGACCTTGCGTATTACCATGGTATTTCACTTGCTAATTACGGTGTGGCCGGTTCAGAGTTTGACCTCTGGGCTCCTGTCCAAACCGAATCGGCTCTAGGCACTGCAGACGACCTTATCGACCAGACGATGTTTCTGGCCCGCTGTTTCTTGACTGGTATTAACTTGAGCTACAGCGTCGGTGGGGAAGCTACGGAAAACTATACGGCGGAAGCCGACAACAAGATGTGGCTACTGAATGACGGTCGATTTGTTTCGCAGGAGCATTGGACTGCAGCTTCGGGTGTTGGTACGTATAACCTCGGTATTGTGGATACTACGAACCAGGTTGCCACGCTTTCTGACAATAACCTGGCGTTCCTTTACGTTGACCCGGCGACGGGTCGTCGGTCGCTGGTTGTTGACCATGCAGATGGTACTCGTACGTACGTTCCGGTGGTGTTGGGTGCGGCTACCGCTACTGAAGCGGGTTATGCTGCCGCTACCAACGTCGTGACCCTGCCAGGCAGTGTGACGGTGGGCGGTGCTGACGTCGTCAAAATCCGTTATGCGGCTGATGCGTATGCTACTGCGGTTCCCGGTAACTCGGACATCCAGAATGCGAATTACTTCACGCCGGCGACCGATGCGAATACTGGTGACCACTCTAACGTTGGTGGTTTGCGTCAGGGGCAGATTGAGATTTATCTGGTCGATCCTGATGCCAGTGCTGACTATGAGATGTCGCTTCGTTTGCAGACTGTCACTATTGCTGCGGCGCTTAATCGTGAGCCGCTCTCTGAGCTTGGTCACTTGAAGCCATATGACCGCCCGGTTACCTTCCCGGTCGAAATTACTACGACTGTTGAGGCGACTGCCGGTGATCTTGAGACTTTTGCTCGGTTTGCTGGTAAGGAAGCGGAGTATGATGCGGGAACTTTGGTTGACCTGACGATTGACCACTTGCTCCAGAAGGACAACCTTACGTTGGTCGTCATGATTTACGACCAGACTGATGTTGAGGCCGGTGGAACGGGTGCACAGCGCAAGGTTCTTAAGGATGAGCTGGTGGGCAAGGCTTACTGGGTCGACGGTGTTCGTGCGGTCTATGCGGCTATTAACCCGTCTTCGCCAGAACGTGAATACCCGATGAAGACTGTTATTGTGCCAAACCTAAAGTCTACTACTGAAGAGTATAGTTTGGCTCAGGGTTCGAACGCTACCCAGACTTTCGGATTCCGTTCGACTAACAGGATGTTTATGGTCAAGGGTTACGTTCCGTTCGATAGAGTTATTGTGACTCCAGGAATGCAGAATAACTAAATATTGTTTGGGGGAAGAGGGGTTTAAGCACCCTTCTTCCCCTTTCTTTTATTAGCGTTGAAGAGGGTTTATGGAAGACAGCGTTGAGGAACAGGCTGAGGACCGGGAAGAAGTACGATCTAAAGAAAAGATTAAGCGTTATATTGACGCGGAAATAACGAAGCTATTTACAGGCATCCTGGATTATGCTGAGGTGGCTATCGATAGCGAGGAGCGTTGGAAAGTACTTCGTTCACGGATATTAAAACTTTCGAATGATTCTATTCGAGAAATACGGAAAGAGATAGATGATCGGTATGTTGTCAACTATCGCGCACCGTCGGAAGATATCATTGTTATTAAGCGAAAGTAAATTGATTAGGGAAAAGGAGAGCGTAGCATGAATGCTAAGGCCGAGAAGCAGGAAGATACCCGTCGTAATTTTGATTTTCAAGTAGATGAAGATACCACTGTCAAATACTATCTTGGGATTCCGTCATCGGACCAGATACGAAAGGCAGATTGGCACTACTCTAAAGTTTACAACAAAGCTCTGGTTGATGGCGTTGCGACGCAGGCAGAGATGCTAGACATCTTGCATCGTCGAAATATCCTGGGGCCTGAATATGAAAAGCGTTTGGAGGAGCTGCAGACCACTATTGCGATCAAGATTACTGAAATGCAAGATGAAAAGAATGACGTGGAAAAAGCTCAGAGGGCGCTCGAGATACGAGATTTACGGGATAAGCTTTATCAGTGGAATCAGCGAGCTACTGGCCCGCTCAGTAATACCTGTGAGCAGATTGCGGAAGATGCGAAGCTGGAGTATTTAACCTCGACGGCGGTGCAGGCCGAGGACAAGACTCCGGTGTGGGCTTCCTTTGATGAGTTTATTGGGGAAGAGAACCAACGGCTGCTGCTAAAATCACGCTTTGAGGTGTTGCTCTGGATGCAGGGCTTGGACGCTGATTTCTTGGAGAAGACTCCCGAAAACTTGGTTATTAAGGAGCTTGCGGAGAATCAGGAAAAGCAGAAGGAAGCCAAGCGTCTTAA
>Ga0193708_1000028_pt1 | contig 32773 bp, 27 predicted proteins | sample H3c1metaG_FD_160570 | JGI IMG/M metagenome (GOLD analysis project Ga0193708, IMG submission 160570) | Soil microbial communities from a riparian zone of the East river system, Colorado, United States - H3c1 | ecosystem: Environmental > Terrestrial > Soil > Riparian zone | place: USA: East River...
CACAGCTAACACCCACGCCATGCAAACCACCCGATACCTTATAAGAATCTTTATCAAATTTTCCACCGGCGTGTAAAACCGTCATTACAACTTCCAGGGCACTCCTGTTCTCTTTGGTATGCATGCCGGTAGGAATACCACGGCCATCATCTTCTACGGTAATGGAATTATCTTCATTAATAGTTACGGTAATGTTCTTACAATGGCCGGCAAGGGCCTCATCGATGGAGTTGTCCACCACTTCATAGACCAGGTGATGCAAACCCTTAACGCCAATGTCGCCAATATACATGGCGGGCCTCTTCCGAACCGCTTCCAAACCTTCTAAAACCTGGATACTGTCGGCACCATAGCCATTGGTGGCGGGGGTTGGAACTACTACTGTTTCTGTACTCATAAATTCGTTCTAAATCTCTTTATAATTAGCAAATTTCAGATTCGTGCAAATGTACGAAAAAGCAGGCGTTTCAGGCAAAAAAAACAGGGTTATTTTGAGGCTTTTTTGCAAAGATTTTTAACATTCCCAAAACAGGAAAACAAGGGTGTTTTTCAAGCCTTAATCACCCACAGCTTAGCCAGCTTTTCTTTAATTCAATGTTTAAACTTTCTGTCGTATATTTGCATCGAAAATTTTCAATGCATCAGCAAACAGACATATTAAGTATTGCCCATAAGCAACCGCTGTTACAGGAGGACCTGGATACACTATTGCATATTGACCGTGCTGTTCCCGGCTCGGTGCATTATTCCATTAAACGTTACCGCAGGCAGCCACAATGGAATATTGATGATACCGGCATACTGATCTATCATGTTGAAAAAAATAATCCTGCAGCCAATTATCTTGAACTGAAATTTTGCGTAAGTGGCAATGTGTATTGCAGGCAAAAACAAACCGAATGTGATTTCTGTAAATTCAATTCATCTAAAAGCTGTGTTGAAAAAGTAGAAAGTGTGGACGTCCTGAGTTTTAGTTTCAAGCCAAATTACCTAACACAGTTCACCAATAACAGCACACAAACGAGTTTAACGGAAGACGTGCTTTCTTTTACGCACCGCAGTTCTTTCGCCAAGCAATTGCCTTTATGCGGCAAAACAAGAACAGCTATTGAAGCATTGCTGAACCATACTTATACCGATACCCGGGAAAATATTTTCATTAATGCACAAACCCAGATACTGTTATTGTATAGTATGGACTGTATGCTGGGTGATAAGGAAACAGGCTTTACCTGTAAGTTCTTATCCAATGTAGAGGACAGGGAAAAGATCATCAAAGCCAGGGAAGTATTGCTCCAGCACATTGGCGAACCCATTACCATTAAGGCGCTCAGCCGCAAGGTTGCTATTAATGAATGTTATTTAAAGAAAGGATTTAAAGAAATTTTCGGAACCACCATTTTTGATTTTTATCAAAGTCAAAGAATGGAACACGCCAAGTATCTTTTATATGATAAAGGATTAAGCGTAACAGAAGTTTCATTACTGCTGGGCTATTCTTCCATATCTCACTTTAGTACTGCTTTTAAAAAACACACCGGCATCAAGCCCTGTGAATTATTACTGCGTTAATACGCTGCTGCGAACATCTTTATTAACGCTGTTGTTTTTATTTCTGTATCCACATAATCCAACATACAGCATAAGCCATTCAGTTCTGTTGCTGTTAAAATAAAACTGATGCCTGTATATTGGGTTGATAACACAATGGATTTTGTATGCCTGTCAATACAACCTTCCTTTTGCTGCTGCACAATTGATATATAATCACAGAAATTTTTAAACCCAGGTTTATCCAGGCCAATAAGGATGTTACCAAAGCAAAGCTGCATCCTGTTGCACTGTTTACACTCCACCACATAGCCTGCTTTTTCATCATGAAACCAAATATGGTAATTGCACATATTTTATGAATATTTTTTCAAAAATCTTCTTTATAAAATCCCTTCAATTTTTAAATGCGGAAAAAATGTTGCGATAAAGGGAAACTGACATAGCAATGACAGAAGCATTTTGAAACACCATCGAAATGCGGAAACCGGTTACGCTAAAAGGAAATAAAAAATACTTCCGTTCAATATGACATAACAATGACAGCCTTAACTTTTTACGCTGATACTTTTGCGCCATAATTTTAAAAAATGAGAAAAAATATCAAACCGCTTATTGCTTTAGCTGCTTTATTTAACACACAACCGTTGTTTGCACAGCAGGATAGCGGCAAAACAAAAGATCTTAATGAAGTGATCATTACCGGTCAATACAAACCCCAATCCATAAAGAATTCGGTTTACCAGGTTCGTGTAATTAACAGCGAGCGCATCCGCCTGAGCGGCGCTACCAAAGTGCAGCAGGTGCTAAACAACCAGTTGGGCTTTAGGTTCAGCAACGATAATGCCCTGGGCATTACAGATGTGCAGTTAATGGGTATGAATGGCCGCAATGTAAAAATTTTATTAGATGGCGTCCCCATGGTTGATCGGGGAGATACAAGGGAGAGCCTTAACCAGGTTGATATAAATACCATTGACCGTATAGAGATCGTGGACGGCCCTATGTCTGTCTCTTATGGTTCTGATGCACTGGCCGGTGTCATTAATATCATCACAAAGAAATTTTCAAAAAATAGTTTTTCCATTGTTGCAAAGGCGCAGGAAGAAACTACAGGTAAAGAATATCATCTCTTTAACTACAAAGGTGTACATACACAAAATATAAGTACCAGTTACAGTAAAAATAACTGGGGACTAACTATTGGCGGAACACATAATGATGCTGATGGTTTTGGAGGTGATGCATATGGAAGGGACAAAGCCTGGAAGCCAAAAGAACAATGGCTGGGTAATATAAAACTTGGTTACAGTAACGGCAAGTTTAATATTTATTACAGGGTCGATGGATTAAACGAGACCATTGTAAGCAGGGGCCCGATAGCCCAGAATTACAAGGCAAAGGACCAAAAATATATTACGGATCGCTTTATGCAGCAGTTGCAGGGAGATCTTTGGCTGAGTAATAAATTGCAACTGGCAAGTATTGTCTCATATACAGATTACAAGCGCAAGACAAAAACCAGCATTCATGATTTCCAAAAAAATACAGATGAGTTAAGTTTACTTGCTGGTGAACAGGACCAGGCAAAGCTTAACAGTTTTGTTTTTCGCAATACTTTCAGTTACCAGGTTTCAGAAAAAGTTTCATTGCAGCCCGGGATAGATATCAACAGTGAAAGCGCCAGCGGCGAAAGGATATCGGGTAATAAAACGATAACCGACTTTGCATTGTTTGTTTCTTCAGAGATAAAACCAACAACCGCAATCAGTATCAGGCCGGGTTTACGATTCATAAAAAATTCAGTGTATGATGCCCCGCCTGTTGTCCCTTCTTTGAACAGTAAATTCAAGCTAAGCAAAGAACTTGACCTTCGCCTTTCATATGGCTATGGCTTCCGGTCTCCGGCTTTGCGTGAATTATATTTCAGCTTCGTTGATGTTAATCATAACCTTGTTGGTAATCCAAACCTGGAAGCAGAATATTCAAATAGCTTCAACGGCTCTTTAAGCTGGTCTCCTTCGCACTTAAGCTCAATAAAACTCAGTACCACACTTGGCGGGTTTTACAATGATTTCAATAACCAGATCAGCCTGGTTCAAAACCCTTCCAATCCAAATGAATACAGCTATTATAACATAGACAGGTCAAAAACAACAGGAGTATCCCTTGACAACCGGGTCATTTATAAAAACCTGGAAGCATCATTAGGCTTTGTTTACACAGCTTACTCTGCAAGCATTTACGAAGACAAGAGTTATATCAAAGAAGACAAGCGTGATTTTTTATGGACACCGGAGCTCAATTCAAATATCATTTATAATATAACCATGATCAAAACATCACTTGGGTTCTTTTATAAATTTGTTGGAACCAAACCTGCTTTTGTAACAGGAACATTAAATAATCAACCGGCTGTCATCCTCACAAAAACATCATCTTATCATCTTGCTGATCTTACTGCTACAACTATCCTCAATAAATATATCAGTACCAGCATTGGCGTAAAGAATCTTTTTGATGTGACCAATGTGGCTAACAGCGCTGTTTCATCGGGTATACACAGTGGCAGCGGCGCAAGGGCTATCGGCTATGGCCGCAGTTACTTTGTTGGCCTGAATCTTCAATGGAACAAAAAATAAGATCATTATAACCAAAATAAAATAACCATACAATGCGCATACAAAAATTATTATTAGCAGCGATAACAGCAGGTTTATTCACGGCCTGTAAAAAAAATATAGATCCTGTTTTCCCTCCTTCAGACGGCTCAGAGATAAAATTCAATGGCATCATTGGCAGCGAAGCGGGAAGCGCAGCAGGTAATTCAGTATACCTTGACCTGAGTACAACTGTAACGACGGCAGTTGCAAGAGCAAGCTGGGACCTTGGATTTTATTGTGGTCCAGATTTCAGGGTACTGCTTAATAACACAACCAGCGCCGGCATAAAAGTCCTGGCAAAGAATGATCTCAATGTTGTAGTTGCCGCAGATACGATCGGCCTAACGTTGGCTGTAAACTCGTTGAATCCGCAGCCAACCGATCTTGCTTATTTTGATAATATACAAGGCGACATAAGCCTTACGGCTATTCCCGCTGTATCTGCTACAGATGCCTCTAATAATGTGATCATACTTAACCGGGGTACCGGTGGCGGAATAGCTGCACGGCCATGGATAAAATTAAGGGTACTGCAAAATGCCGGCGGCGGATATACGGTACAATATGCCGGCATCACCGAAACCAGTTTCAGAACAATACAGGTATCAAAAGACCCTTCTTATCATTTTAAATTCATTTCATTTGAGAACGGCATTGTTGAAGCTCAACCTGAAAAACAAAGCTGGGACCTGGTTTGGTCATACTCTCTTTACCAGGGAAACTTCGGGTCTGGTAATGCTCCTTACAACTACGCCGACATGATCGCGGTAAATCATCTTTCCGGCATAACAGTAAAAGAAAAAATATATGCTGATGCGGCGGCGGCAACAGCTGCATACAATGCCTTTAACAGGGATAGTGTGAACAATACAACTCTTGTGACCGGCCGCTGGACGATCGGCAGCAACTGGAGGAGCACACAGCCTGCAACAGGCGCAAGGATCGATCGCTTTTATGTAATTAAAGACGCAGAAGGAAATTATTATAAATTCAAATGTCTTGCTATGGGCGTGGATTCCGACGGGGGTACAAGAGGCAAGCCTGAATTCAGGTATTCTTTGATCAAATAATTCTAACCCATGATATTTACTAAAGCTGTTCCGGGAATGGGGCAGCTTTTTCGTTATGCGTAAATGCATTTACCAAATCCGTAATTCCCTTTAAGCCATAAGCCTTTCTTTTGCATACTAATTATAAAAACATATGAAGAAATTAACCGGACTGACGCTGATGATAATAGCAATGAATGCTGCAACTGCTCAAACTCCTGATAAAAATATCAATAGCCTCTGCGGCTGTTTTGAAGTAGAGTTTAAATATGCCGAAACCTTTTCGCCAAATGAGAAATATAAATTTCACGAGCGGGAAACAATAAGTGGTGGTTTGGAACTGGTAATGCCTGTAGAAGTCAGCAATAAGAAAATTGTACTCCAGCACCTGTTGGTCATTACCGATGAAGTGATCATAAAGCACTGGCGTGAAGACTGGACCTATGAAGATCCTATTATATGGAAATACCGGGGAAATAAGACCTGGACGAAAGAGCCGCAGGACCCTGCAACTGTAAAAGGCAAATGGAAACAAGCCATATGGGAAGTAAGTGATGAACCCCGTTACCAGGGCACCAGCGGGTGGATCAGTGCTAATGGTCAGAATTTTTGGCTAAGTACCACAGACGCCCCATTACCACGCAGAGAATATTCGGTAAGGAGTGACTACAACCTGCTGAACAGGACGAACCGGATCATAATCAATGACAGCGGGTATATTCATGAGCAGGACAACAAGAAGATCATAAGGGAGAATGGCATCGATAAATTACTGGTGGAAGAGAAAGGTATGAACAGCTATGTAAAAAAAGATGATAAAGAATGTGCCGTGGCAAAGCTATGGTGGGAGAAAAATAAATTATACTGGGAAAAAGTAAGGAGTATCTGGGATGAAAAAATTGCAAAGATCTCTACCATAAAAATGGAAACAAAGGTCAATGAAAAAGTATTACACGAATACCTGATGGCCCAGGCCAAAGAATTTGCAGGCGGCAAAATACCTGTTGCAGAATTAGATAATAAGATCAAGGCTTATATTGATATGTTCCTGAACACAGGAAAGGAGGTCGCCCTGAAACAATAGGAAATTGCATAAAAAATAAAAGGCATCCACGTTCAGCGGATGCCTTTTACATTTGGGGGTGCTACTTATTTTTGTTGCAATCTTTTTTTCTTGGTCAGATATTGTGGGCCTTTCAATAGATATTTAATAACCGCAACTAGCAACACAAGGATTGAATTTATAAAACGGGACAACTTAAACTGGTTATATGAGCTATTGAAAGTAAGACGGGAATAAGACTACTCCCGTCTTTTACCCTAATAAAACCCTAAACCAGCAAAAATCTTTATCTAATTATTTTATTTTAGAATATTTGTATGCTTGAATTCGCAGATTCAAAAGCCAATACTATGCCAAGAAAGAAAAATGTGGATAACTGGAGGTAAAAATCAGGCCAGATAGGGGTTTTACGTGATTTCCAACGGGCAAAACAGGAAGATTTACGTAAGAAAAAGGCAATATTTTAAGGTCAAAAGTCATATAAAAGATAAATGTCATATTTTTTAAAAATTCGGGCCTTAAAAAGATCATTTATTTTCATTTATAGGTAAAACAGGATAAAACGGTTATGCCTTATGATTTTTTACCTCTTTTCATTACCGGCCTTTCAAAACTTAGCTATTGGTGCTCTTCCGGACAGGCTATTTTCATACCTTTGCACACATTTTAAACGTGGTTAACCGGGGTTTACCCAAAGCAGGAATAATTAATTATGTCAGCCAAATACAAAGAATACCAGCAATTGAATTTACCCGGAATTGGTGAAGAGATGCTGGCCAAATGGGAACAGGGCCAAACCTTTGAAAAGAGCGTGGACCTGAGGGATGGAAAAACACCCTTTGTTTTTTATGAAGGCCCTCCAAGTGCCAATGGATTACCCGGTATTCATCATGTTATTTCCAGGACCCTGAAGGACCTTGTTTGCCGTTATAAGACCATGCAGGGTTTCCAGGTAAAACGTAAAGGTGGATGGGATACCCATGGCTTGCCCATTGAATTGGGCGTAGAAAAAGAATTAGGGATAAGCAAAGAAGACATAGGTGTTAAGATATCAGTAGAAGATTATAATAAGAAATGCCGCGAGGTAGTAATGCGGTTCAAAGACAAGTGGGATGATATCACACAGAAAATGGGTTATTGGGTTGACCTTAATGATCCTTATGTAACTTTTGAGAATAATTATGTTGAAACCCTGTGGTGGTGCCTTAGTGAATTGTATAAGAAGGGCTACCTCTATGAAAGTGTAAGCATTCAGCCTTATTCTCCCGCTGCAGGCACCGGTTTATCTTCTCATGAATTGAACCAGCCGGGAACATATAAGGATGTGAAGGATACTTCAGCTGTTGCAATGTTTAAGGTAATTAAGAATGAAAGATCGCAATTCTTATTTAACAAAATATCGAATAAGGAACAAGGAATATTGAATGATGAAGTTTTTTTAATGGCATGGACAACCACACCATGGACATTACCATCCAACCTTGGATTAACTGTAGGCCCTAATATTGATTATGTTTTGGTAAAAACATTTAATCCTTATACGCATCTTTCTGTCAATGTAATTCTTGCCAAAGCATTGGCAGGAAAATATTTTAAGGCCGAGGGAGAGAATGGTGATTTTGAAAATTATTCTGCTGAAGTAAAAATGCTTCCCTGGAAGATCATCACAGAATTTAAGGGAAAAGAATTAGAAGGATCAGCATACGAACAGCTTCTCCCCTCAGAAGCAAATACCTTAGAAAAAATTCAGGAGATAACCCCAGGTGCCGAACCGTTTAAAGTAATTGTAGGTGATTTTGTAACCACTGAAGACGGTACGGGTATCGTTCACACTGCCCCTGCTTTTGGCGCAGATGATTTCCGCGTTGGTCAAAAAAATAACCTGGGCATCTTAACCCTTGTTGACAAGCAGGGAAAATTCATTGAAGGCGTTGGAGAATTCAGCAACCGCTATGTAAAGAATTACAAGGATGAAAAAGATTATGTGGATGTGAACGTCGACATCGCTGTAAAATTAAAAAAAGAAAACAGGGCCTTTAAGGTTGAAAAATACGAACACAATTACCCGCATTGCTGGAGAACAGATAAGCCCATCATTTATTATCCCCTGGATGCATGGTTCATTAAAACAACCGCGGTAAAAGACAGGATGGTGGAACTGAATAAGACCATCATCTGGAAACCGGCTTCCACCGGCACGGGCCGCTTTGGCAACTGGCTGGAAAATATGGTGGACTGGAATTTAAGCCGCAGCCGTTTTTGGGGCACTCCATTGCCCATCTGGAAGACTGAGGAAGGAGAAGAAGAAAAATGCATCGGTTCAATTGAAGAACTGAACAACGAAATAAAAAAAGCTGCTGAAGTTTTGGGCGGCGAGACCAATAAACATTATTTACATGAAGGGATACTGGATCTGCATAAACCCTATGTTGATGAGATCACATTGGTAAGCCCCTCAGGAAAGCCAATGAAGCGTGTGCCTGACCTGATCGATGTTTGGTTCGACAGCGGCGCCATGCCTTATGCGCAATGGCATTTCCCTTTTGAGAACAAGGACACCTTCAAACAGAATTTCCCGGCGGATTTTATTGCTGAGGGTGTTGACCAGACAAGAGGCTGGTTCTATACTTTACATGCACTGGGTGTTTTATTATTTGATAGTGTAGCTTATAAAACCGTAGTGAGTAATGGCCTTGTGCTGGACAAAAGCGGTAACAAAATGAGTAAGCGCCTCGGTAACGTGGTCGATCCTTTTGAGACCATCAATACTTTTGGAGCTGATGCTACCCGCTGGTACCTGGTTACCAACGCTTCGCCATGGGATAATATGAAGTTTGACCTGGACGGTATCAAAGAAGTGCAACGCAAATTCTTCGGAACTTTATACAACACCTACCAGTTTTTTGCACTGTACGCAAATGTGGATGGCTTTGCTTTTAAAGAAAATTACATTGCTGTAAAAGACAGGCCCGAGATCGACCAATGGATCTTATCTTCTTTAAATACTTTGATAAAAGATGTGCAGCAGAATTTTGATGTGTACGAGCCTACACAGGCCGGCCGTGCCATTGAGGATTTTGTTGATGCGCATTTAAGTAACTGGTATGTAAGGTTGTGCCGCCGCCGCTTTTGGAAAGGGGAATATGAGCATGATAAGATCTGCGCCTATCAAACACTTTACGAATGCCTGGAAACCTTGTCTAAATTAATGGCGCCTATTGCACCATTCTTTGCTGATTGGTTATTCAATAACCTGAATACGGTTTCCAGCCGCTTTACCCACGAATCAGTACATCATGCTGATTTTCCAAAAGCAGATGAAAAGCTAATTGATACCGACCTTGAAAAAAGAATGCAGCTCGCACAGGATATTTCTTCTTTAATATTATCGCTTCGCAAAAAAGTAAATCTCAAGGTTCGCCAGCCATTACAAAAAGTTTTTATCCCTGCGATGGATACAACAATGGCTGCCAGGATAAAAAAGGTGGAAGAGATCATTAAAGCAGAGACCAATATTAAAGAAGTAGATGTTTTGGGGGCGGAAAATGACTTCATCAGGAAGAAAGCAAAGGCCAATTTTAAAACCCTGGGTAAAAAGCTCGGACCCAAAATGAAATGGGCTGCTGATGAGATAGCGAAATTTGATAATGCTACTATTGATAAAGTGCAGGAAAGCGAATATATCCTTAACCCGGGTCATGCCGCAGGGGAAGAGGCAATTATCATTACTTCGGAGGACATGGAAGTATCTACAGACGAGATCCCGGGCTATGAAGTAGCGGTAAAAGGCTCATTAACGGTGGCGCTTGATATCATAATTACAGATGACCTTAAGAAGGAAGGCGATGCCAGGGAATTTGTAAACCGCATCCAAAATATACGCAAGGACAGTGGTTTTAATCTTACTGACCGTATAGATGTTATAGTATCTGAAAATGGGGGGCTGCAACCTTCGTTAATTCAATATAAAGACTATATTTGCGCCGAAATTCTGGCGGATTCACTGGCATTTTTGCCCCTAATAACTGATGGCATTGAAATTGAAGTGAATAATGTAACCTTAAACGTGAACGTACTTAAAAAAGGATAGTATGGCAACAAAAAAGAAAGTAGCTAAACCAGCTGCTAAAAAACCTGTTAAACCAGCTAAAAAAGCAACCCCGGCCAAAAAAACTGCCTCTAAGAAAGTAGCAGTTAAAAAACCTGTTGCTAAAAAACCAGCCGGTAAGTCCGCTAAACCAGCAGCAAAAAAGACAGGCAAAACAGTAAAAGCGACCCCTAAAAAGGCGGTTGCTGTTAAAAAAGCTGCCAAGCCAATGGTAAAAGCTGTATCAAAAAAATCCGCAATAAAACCTATGACAAAGAAGATTGAAGTAAAGAAACCGGCAGCAAAACCTGTTGCGGTTAAAAAATTACCGGTAAAAGCCACATCTCCGGTAAAAGCAAAAGACATTAAGATAGTACCTGCCAAGCCAGTTGTTTTACCAAAGATCAACACTAAAACATCACGCAAGTACCAGCCTGATTTTACCAAATCAGTATTGGATCAGCCTGTACATGACCTGGGAGCCCCGATCGTTCGTTACAGCGATGCTGACCTGAATGAATTCAGGGAACTGATCCAGCGCAAGCTTGAATCTGCTAAAAAAGAATTGTCTTACCTGCAGGGATTAATTACCCGCAAGGATGAAATGGGTGGTGATAATGATGATGCCCGTTATATGACCATGGAAGATGGCAGCATGAGCATGGAAAGAGAGCAATTGAGCCAGATGGCCAGCCGCCAGATCACCTTTATTGACCACCTTGAAAAGGCGATCATGCGCATTGAGAATAAAACCTATGGTATCTGTCGTGTGACAGGCCGCTTAATTGATAAAGCCCGTTTACGTGCTGTGCCTCATGCCACATTGAGCATTGAAGCCAAGATGGGAGCAGTTAAATAGGAATTAGTATATAAAGTAATTTGGAATTAGTTGGGAGAATAAGAAATTATTCTCCCTTTTCTTTTAGGAAGATTGCCTAATTTGTATTCATTCATGATCATCTTCCGTGCAAATCTGTGAGATCTGTGGCAGCAATGTTTAAAAAATTAAGAACCGTTATTTATTATGTACCAGATCTGCAAAAAGCAAAAGAATGGTACATCAGCCTAACCGGCAACCAGCCTTATTTTGATGAGCCTTTTTATGTAGGGTTTGATTTCAACGGCTTTGAACTGGGCTTGCATCCCCGGGATGATACCGTAACCACCGGCAATCAAACGGTAAGCCATTGGGCTGTTGATGAGATCGAAAACTGTGTAAAAAAGCTGACAGAGCTGGGTGCCACAGTTTTATATAAGGCTTCTGATGTAGGCGGCGGTATAAAAGTAGCTACGCTTATTGATCCATGGGGCAATGCTGTTGGATTGATCGAGGAAACTTAGCTTCAGGGTATCATCGAACCTCCTGCATATCCACCAGTTTTTTATAAAAACCATTTTGTGCGATCAGGGAATCGTGCGTTCCTCTTTCCACGATGTCCCCTTTCTGCAATACAATAATTTCATCGGCATGGCGGATGGTACTTAAGCGATGGGCTATAACAATAGAGGTACGGTTATTCATCAGCTTATTGATAGCATCCTGAACAAGTCTTTCACTTTCGGTATCCAAAGCAGATGTGGCCTCATCTAAAATTAAAATCGGCGGATTTTTTAGTACGGCCCTGGCAATGGTCATGCGCTGGCGCTCACCACCGCTTAGTTTCATACCCCGGTCACCGATATTGGTTTTATATCCCTGTTCTTTTTGTATGATAAAATTATGGGCATTGGCAATTTTAGCTGCCTGTTCTATAGCGTCCGGTGTGGCATTATCAATGCCAAGCATAATGTTATTCTCAATGGTATCATTAAATAAGATAGGATCCTGTGTTACAATACCCATTAAACCCCTGAGTTGTTCAATAGAATATTCTTTGATATTGATCCCGTCTATCAAAAGTTCCCCGGAACTAACATCATGGAACCTTGGTACCAGGTCTGCCAATGTACTTTTACCGGCACCGCTGCTGCCCACCAATGCAACTGATTTTCCTTTTTCTATCTTCAGGTTGATATTCTTCAGTATCACTACATCTTCATAAGCAAAGCCAACATTTTTAAATTCGATAGCGTGTTCAAATGAATGAACCTTTTTGGGTTCGGCTGCTTCTACCATAACGGGGGCATGCAATACTTCTTCGATCCTGGCAATGGCAGCAGTGCCCTTCTGCATATTGTAAAAAGAAGTAGACAATGCCTTGGCTGGCGGGATGATCTGTGTGAATATCACGATATACAGGATAAAGCTGGTAGCTGTTAAGCCCTTATCCCCTAATACTAACTGGCCACCCAGGTACAGGATACCGCATAACACCAAAACGCCCAGGAATTCAGACAAGGGAGAAGCCAGGTCCCTCCTGTATTGTATCTTATTTTTTATGCGAAACAGTTCCTTACTGTTGTTAGTAAATTTTGTAGCTATTATTTTTTCCGCGGTAAAAGCCTTGATCACCCTCAGCCCGCCGAGGGTTTCTTCCAGGATCGATAATGATTCTCCCTGCTTGACCGCTGAGTCATGCGATTGCTTTTTTAAAGACCGGCTGACCCTTCCTATGATGAATCCTGTAAGCGGCAAAAGGATCAGCAGGAACATAGAAAGCTGGGGGCTTATAAAGACAAGAAAACCTACGTATACCAGAAGTGTCAGTGGGTCCTTGATCAAACCTTCCATTGTGCCCACCACGGAGCCCTCCAACTCTGAGATATCGTTTGTCAAACGACTCATGATATCTCCCTTCCGCCGCTCAGTAAAATAACCGATGGGCATTTGCAATATCTTTTGAAACACTTCTTCCCTTAAGTGGTAAATGACCCCATTGCGCATGGGAGTTAATACATAGAAGGACAAATAAGTAAAAATATTCTTAAGCAAAATAGTTATCACTACCATCACACAAATCAACATAACGGCATACATTTTATCATTTCCTGATATCCTCTGCAACTCGTAGCTGAGATAATTGATCAGGTCACTGGAAGATGATATATGTTCAGGCTTTATAACGGTAGTCCCATCGTCAACAAAGATCAGCTTAAGGAAAAATGGCAGGGTTCCGAGGGAGATCACAGAAAAAACGATGGACAACAAGATGAACAGGAAGTATAATCCAATATTTGATTTATAAGCAGTAAGGTAGTTAAATAGCCGTGCGTATTTCTTCATTGTTTTAAAAATCGGTCAAATCAAGGCAAAGTAACTAATTTTACAACGATTAAAGTACAAACATAATGTTAGAAGGTAAAAGGCAGAAACAGGTGGCGGGATTACTTAATAAGGAACTGAGCGATATTTTTCAGCGTTTGGGATTATCTATGATGGATGGCGGGATGGTTTCCATCTCCTCGGTAAAGATCACGCCCGACCTTTACGAAGTAAGGGTTTACCTTAGTTTTTTTAAAGTAACAGATACTTTTGCGGCATTAAAAAAGATCGAAGAGCGAAGCTGGGAAATAAAAAAAGAATTAACAGCAAGGGTTCGTCACCAGTTAAGGACCATGCCCACGCTTACTTTTTATATTGATGACACTTTGGATTATGTAGATAAAATGGAACAGCTTTTTAAAGACATAAAAAAAGACGAAGAAGGTAAATAAGCCACGCCTGGCCAACGCATTAACCACTCAAACTGCAACCTTGTACTTAACATTTGCATGGAGATATTTTAAAGCAAAAAAAAGTGCCAATGCCATTAATATCATTGCATGGATCACAGTGGGTATCATTGCCATTGCCACCTGCTGCCAGGTAGTGGTACTGAGCGTGTTTAACGGCCTTGAAGGCCTGGTAAAATCATTGTACTCCTCTTTTTACAGTGATATTAAAGTCATCCCCGCAACTGGAAAAACATTTACCCTCACTGCTGCACAGATCGCCACATTAAAGCAACATCCTGCTGTTAAGAACCTTTCCCTCATCGCAGAAGAAAAGGCATTACTCAAAAACTACGACGCCCAAACCGTTATTTACCTGAAAGGCGTGGATGATGATTACTCAAAAGTAAGCGGGGTTGCTGCCATGACGAAGCGGGGAAAATATTTTACCGGCACCATTGATGATCCTTACCTGGTAACGGGTTCGGGAATTCAAAATGCCGCTGCCGTGAATGTTGACCCGTCTTTACCCTCCGGTGAGTTAACAGTTATCTTACCTAAAAAGAATAGTATTAATAATGACCCTCTTCAATCATTAAGTGAAGGCAATGTAAAAGCATCGGGCAGTTTTACCATTCAACAGGAGTTTGATGATAAATATGCCATAACCAATATTGATTTTATAAAACAGCAGATGGGTTTTGGCGCAGATGAATACAGTGCTGTTGAAATAAAGCTTAAAGAAAAAGCAAACCCACAGCAAGAGAAGAACAACATTACATCACTACTTGGCAGCAGCTACATTGTTCAAACAAAGTATGAACAAAATACCAGTCTTTATAATACCATGAAACTGGAAAAGTGGGCCATTTACGGGGTATTTACATTGATATTGATCGTATCGGCTTTTACAATGGTAAGCGCACTGACCATGCTGGTACTTGAAAAAAGAAAAGATATAAGTGTATTGCAAAGTATGGGGACAAGTGAAAAAGGGATCCTGAAGATATTTTTAGCCGAAGGCCTGTTGTTGGGAAGTATAGGAACAGGCGTTGGTATTATAATGGCTGTTTTAATTTGTTTGATCCAACAGGAATTTAAGCTGGTTAAATTGGGAGGAGCTTCTTTCCTCCTGGATTACTTCCCGGTGAAGCTGATCGCTACTGATTTTTTATTGGTGGCACTAACCGCTACAGCAATTGCATTTACAGCTGCCTGGTTCCCTGCACACAAGGCATCAAAGCAGGCTTTTGAATTGAGATAACCCGGATTCTATTGAACCAGTCATCGTGCCGAAAAGAAAACTAATTTTTTTGTGCTTTTTTTTCAATTTCAATTTTGTGCCGGCACAATTTGGATTTTAAAAAAAGGCACATCAAACCCGGATGAGGAACGGCCGGGTGAAATTGAATTCAAAAAAACCGGTTGACGATGGATTTGACCGTTTGGTGACCCCCGACATTATCAGGGACTCGTCATCTTTCTCAATAATCCCCCAACGTTTCGGGCAATTGTGCCAATGCTTTTTGCAACTGCTCGTCATTGGGAGCAATTCCATGCCATTCGTGGCTGCCCTGCATGAAATCAATACCCTTTCCCATTTCGGTCTTCATCAGTATAACAATTGGTTTGCCCTTTCCTACAAAAGTTTTGGCATTATTTAATCCGGCAATAACAGCATCCATATCATTCCCATCCATTTGAAGGACATGCCAGTTAAATGCTTCGAATTTTTCTTTCAGGCTATCGAGTGCCATTACAGCTTTAGTGGGCCCGTCGATCTGTTGCCCGTTCCAGTCGATCGTTGAGATCAGGTTATCCACTTTTTTATGAGCAGCAAACATGATGGCTTCCCAATTCTGGCCTTCATCCAGTTCCCCATCCCCATGTAATGAATAAACAATATTATTGTCGCCATTCAGTTTTTTGGCCAGTGCGGCGCCAATGGCAACACTCATCCCCTGCCCCAGTGAACCACTGGCGATACGAACGCCCGGCAAATGCTCGTGGGTAGTTGGATGGCCCTGTAAACGGCTGTTCAATTTTCTGAAAGTATTGAGTTCTTCCAGGGGAAAATACCCGCTTCTTGCCAGGGCGCTGTAATAAACAGGCGAAATATGGCCATTACTTAAAAAGAACAGGTCCTCTCCAATGCCATCCATATTAAACTTTGGATCGTGTTTCATTACACTAAAATATAAGGCAGTAAAATACTCGGTACAACCCAAAGATCCACCCGGGTGGCCACTTTGTACGGCATGAACCATACGCACGATATCTCTGCGGATCTGGGTAGCTGTATCATTCAAATTATTCATATATAGTTTATTATAAATTTTAATATATCATATCCTATTCCCTGCATCTTAGTTTACTGCCGGCAAAAGGTTAAAGGTTGCAAACCTACTTTAAAATCGCCTCACGTACAAAGTAAAATGGGGCCTTGAGCCAGAATAGTTAATAATAAGTTCATAATTTATGCGTTATTTGCATACCAATATCGGGAAAAGCCATTTTTTATGTATTTAAGTCCCGGGTATAAATAATCAGGCAACTCTTTTTTAAAAAAATGTGTCTAATTAAATAGATTTTAGGTTTTTATCCTCAAAACATATTTAATACTTTTGCATTATAATAAAAAGGGCAGATTTTAAACTTACAGAATGGATAATATCTTACTTAGTGCAGCCTTAGCTTTTTTGATCACTTTTTTTGCCATACCCGTTATCATACAGGTTGCTAAAGACAAAAAATTATTTGACGAGCCGGATGAACGTAAGGTTCATAAAACCGTTATTCCTACTTTAGGTGGCCTGGGCATATTTGCCGGTTTTATCATTGCCACACTAATGGGCGTTCCTTCAGCTATTACTTCAGAACTTCAATATTTTGCTGCTGCTACTACGGTAATATTTTTTCTTGGTATCAAGGATGATATACTGGTTTTATCGGCCAGTAAAAAATTCATTGGCCAGTTGATCGCTGCGGGCATAATCATTAAATTCGGTGGGGTACAATTAACCAATATGCACGGGTTCTTAGGTATCTATGAAATACCACATATTGCCAGTATCGTACTTACCATATTTACGATCATTGTTATTACCAATTCTTTTAATCTTATAGATGGTGTTGATGGTTTGGCAGGAAGTCTTGGGTTACTCACAACCCTTGTATTCGGGGCTTACTTTTTTTATGCAGGCCAGTTAACTTATGCAGTAATGGCTTTTGCATTGGCAGGCAGTACCATCGGATTTTTAATTTATAATTTCTCACCTGCTAAAATATTCATGGGAGATACCGGTTCACTGCTCTTAGGGCTGGTGAATTCTATATTAGTGATCAAATTTATCAATGTAGCAGGAAACCCGGCTTCTAATTTCCCGATAGAGGCTGCTCCTGCAATTGGATTTTCAATATTAATGATCCCTCTTTTTGATACGCTCCGTGTATTTGGTTTGCGTATCCTCGACCGCCGGTCACCTTTTAGCCCGGACAGGATACACGTTCATCATTTTTTGCTTGACCTTGGGTTAAGCCATCGTATGATAACATTGACCTGTGTATCAGTAAATATGGTTTTTATCGCCATGGCATTTTTCCTTCGTAATATGGGTACTACCACGGTTCTAGGTATCCTGTTATTATCAGCATTTGTTTTCATTGGCATTATCTATTATAGCCGGCCAAGGAGTAAAACCGCGGTTAATGAAAGCATTGCCAGTGCCGGAATAATAAAATCGCACAAAATCCTTAACCTTGCTTCAGAGGTTGTGGAAGCTGATTAACTTTATCTTCACCTTTTACTTTCATCCTTCTTTTATCTTTTAAAGATTAAGTACTAATTTCAGCCTGCCTGTTCATTTAAGGGTAGTCTCCAAATGACGGTACTTTTTTATAGCTTTGCAGCCAATTAATAACAGTAGTTATGTCAGAAGAAATAAGTAAGATATTAAAGGATACAGAAGCATCCATGGGAAAGGCATTAAATCACCTGGAAGCGGAATTGGTTAAAATTCGTGCAGGTAAAGCCAATCCTACTATGCTGGATGGGATCATGGCTGACTATTATGGTAATCCAACAGCTATCAACCAGATAGCAAATATTTCTGTGCTGGATGCCCGTACCATTTCCGTACAGCCCTGGGAAAAGAATATGTTACAACCGATAGAAAGGGCCATAACAATGGCCAACATAGGAATTAACCCGCAAAATGATGGAAACATAATCCGTTTATTTTTACCCCCGCTGACCGAAGAAAGAAGAAAAGAACTGGTGAAACGCTGTAATACAGAAGGTGAACATGCAAAAGTAGCCGTACGAAATATCCGTCGTGACGGTATCGAAGCCATAAAAAAACTGCAGAAAGATGGCCTCAGCGAAGACATCAGTAAGGATGCAGAGAAAGAAGCACAGGATACTACAGATAAATATATTTCGCTGATAGAAAAACATTTGACTGCAAAGGAAAAGGAGATAATGGCCGTTTAATTACAAATACCTTGGGAAGTAATTCGTTGTCGTAATAAATTTCATTAACCAATGCATTCAGCCAGGGAAACATGGTTCATTTTACTTTCTGTTCCCTTTTATACCATCCTTATCGGAACAGAAATCCTGTTAAGCAACTGGCAGCATAAAAAGCGCTACTCATTAAAAGATACCATCCAGAACGTTTACTTTACTTTATTGAATGCAGGGCTTGACCTTTTTTTGCGATGGGTATTTTATATAAGTGTGCTCACCTGGAGTTACCAGCATCATTTTATTAAAATTGAAAACGCCTGGCTTTATTGGTTCCTGTTATTCATTCTCGAAGATCTTGCTTTTTATTTTGAGCACCGTGTAGAGCATTACTGCCGTATCTTCTGGGCTGTACATGTTACCCACCACTCATCCGAAGAATTTAACCTGACCACGGGTTTTCGTTCATCGGTACTGCAACCCGTTTACCGGTTCATTTATCTTATACCCCTTGCATTACTTGGTTTTTATCCGCTCGATATTGTTTTTATGTATTCGCTTACCCAGACCTATGGCATACTGGTACATACACAATATATCAATAAGATGCCGCGTTGGTTTGAAGCCATTTTCGTTAGTCCCAGCCACCACCGTGTACACCATGCCAGTAATGTGATCTACCTGGATAAGAATATGGGTATGTGTCTTATTATATGGGACAAGCTATTTGGCAGTTTCCAGGAAGAGATAAAAGAAGTGCCTGTAAAATACGGGCTGACCAAACCGGTAGAAAATTCCGGCAACCCTTTCAAAATCCTGTTTCATGAATGGCAGAATATTGGGCTGGACCTGAAAAAGAAAGTTCCCCTGCGGATCAAGCTTAAATATTTATTCATGCCTCCCGGGTGGAGCCATGACGGCCGTACTAAAACGGCCAGGCAAATGAGAAAGCAACAAAACCGGTAATTGGGCTTTTGTCCTTAACTTTAAACTGTTCTCACAAAGCATCCGTTTTCTTAATTTCATTCTTAAAATATGTTTGAACAGGCAATAGAAAAAGTTTTACAGTTTACCCGTCCTTTGCACAGCATTTCACGAACTTATGCCGGGTTATTACTGCCCGGCAGCTCTACTTTCTTTTTTGTGAACGATAATGGTATCGCCATTACCTGTAAACATGTATTAGACCTCATCCCTGCTGCTGATAATATCAACCAGGCATACTCAAGGTTTAAAGCTGAAAGAAATAATATTCCGCAGGATGGAAAGTATAAAAGAAATTTGCAGGGGCTTGAATTAAAATATAAGTACCTGCCCGAAACCACCATCCAGTTAAAAAATAATTTTTTAAATTGTTTTGATAAGATAAGCGAGATCACCTGTCATGCACATCCCACGCTTGACCTGGCCATCCTGGAATTTAAAGGATTTGATAAGACATTTTACACATCACATGCTTCTTTTATTAAAGACAGCAGCAAAATAAAACAGGGCAAATCCCTGTGCAGGATCGGGTTCCCGTTCCCCGAGTTCAATAATTTTAAACATAATCCTGATACGGATGACATTGAATGGACCAATATGGGCAATCCTAACTCTCCTTCTTTTCCGATTGATGGTATAGTAACGAGGTTTGTTGCAGACCAGCAAAATAGCGGGATCACGGGCATTGAGATGAGTACGCCGGGCCTCAGGGGACAAAGCGGCGGGCCACTTTTTGATTCATCAGGAAATATTTACGGAATGCAGTTTGCGACCAACCATTTACACCTTGGTTTCGACATGAAGGATATTGACATCATAAATAACGGGAAGAAAAATAAGGTTTCAAATAGCCCGTTCTTACATGTAGGCATCTGTGTTCATGTAGACAGGATCAAAGAATTTCTTACAGAAAAGAAAATTGCTTTTACTGAAGCAGATTAAATCTTCAGGCCGCTTTAGGTAGTCCTCCTGTTGGCCAGGTACACGCCCGTTAAAATAACCAGCAGGCAGCCGAATTGTATCCATCCAACCTCTTCCTTGTACATCATGCCCCAAAAATTTGCTATTACAGGTATCCCATAAGTGACCATTGAAGAAAAGACGGCACCGGCACGCTTGATCAACACATAAAAAATAACAGAAGCTATTGCCGTTCCGAATACGCCCAGCAAAGCGGCATGCCCGGTTGAATATAAGATACCCGGATCAGTAAGCGGTAAACTAAAATAACCGGTCAGGACAAGAACGACTAAAGCAGGGATCGCATTTAAGGTAAGTGCAACGGCTGCAATTTGAAGTGACCCGATATTGGGCAAATATTTATGTACCATGTTTACATTAAAACCATAAAATATTGTTGCCAATACTATAAAGCAGACATACAGCAGGTTCTGGTTTTCCGGCATATGCCCCTTACTGAACAATAATAATACACTACCTGTAAAAGCAATAAAAATTCCCAGTATCTTATTGCCGGATGTTTTGCTGCTAAAGAACAATGCGCCGGTAATGATAACAAAAATGGGTGTTAATGAATTGAGGGTACCTGCAAGGGCGCTGTCAATACCTATTTCGGCAATACAAAATAAATAAGCGGGTAATAAACTCCCCAATGCACCCGACATGAAAACGACGCCCAGTTTATTTTTAGGTACCTGCTTAAAATGTTTGATGGCAAATGGCAATAAAACAATTCCTGAAAATACTATGCGGAGAGAAGCTACCTGGAATGCCGTTAAATGCAACAGCCCTTCTTTCATCATAATAAAGCTGCTGCCCCAGATGACCGAAAGAAGAATAAAAATAGACCAGTTTAAAAACCCTTTATTCAATGTATATAAAATTGGCGCAAAGGTCAAGTATTTCAATTAAAATAGAATGATCTTACAATTATTTCTTTCTGCTGACCAGGTAATAGCGATTGTAATAGCAAAAAAAACAGGTTATATTTATATTCACAATCATTCCTATAAATTTTCAACCTTTAAAACTTAACGATTATGGGATTCATTAAAGAATTTAAAGAGTTTGCCATGAAAGGCAATATCATGGACCTGGCGATCGCCGTAATTATTGGTGGCGCATTTGGTAAGATCATTACCGCCCTTGTTGATAATATTCTAATGCCGATCATTGGAACGTTCACAGGAAAAGGATTTGCGGAAATGTCTGCAAATATTAATGGCGTGGACCTAAAATATGGCCTTTTTATCCAGGCTGCGGTTGATTTTATTATTGTGGCACTGGTATTGTTTATAATCATTAAGACGATGAACAGCAGGAAAAAGAAACAGGAAACAGCTCCTGCAGCCCCATCATCAACCGATGCTTTGCTGATGGAGATCAGGGATGCCCTGAAAAAGTAAGTTTTAAAGCCTTATACGATAGCAGCATCCGGCAGATGCTGCTATTTGTATTTATAAACCATTTTTATGAAGAAAATATACTCATGCCTGTTGATCATTTTACCGGTTACCTGTTTAAAGGCACAGGATCAAACAATGAAAGACCTAAAGAAAGAAACTGATAAATCGATAACCAAAGATCCGAACGATACTATTCCTAAAACCTGGAAAACAGGCGGCATGTTCAGCTTAAATGTCAACCAGGGTTCATTAAGCAATTGGGCTGCGGGCGGAGAGAAGTTTTCTTTTTCACTGAACTCTTATTTAAATGTATTTGCCTTTTATAAAAAAAATAAAAACTCATGGGATAACAGTCTTGATCTTGCCTATGGAATTGTAAATACTACAAGTCTTGGTTCACGAAAGGCCAGCGACCGGATAGACCTGCTTTCAAAATACGGCTATGCATTATCTCCCAAATGGAATGCGGCAGTATTGTTTAACCTGAGGACCCAGTTTGCAAAGGGATATACTTATTCCAAAACAGCGGCCGGCCTGGATACCTCATCAGTGATCTCTAAAACTTTTGCCCCGGCGTACTTAATACTTTCACTGGGATTTGACTATAAACCCAATGCTGATCTTTCCATCTTTATGTCCCCCGTCACGGGCCGCTGGATAATTGTAACTGATGACCTGGTTGCTCCTTTGTATGGCCTTGATTCCGGTAAAAATGTTAAGACAGAAGTGGGCGCTTTTGTATCGGTTAATTACTTAAAGAAGCTGGGTAAGAGTTTTATGTATAAAAGCAAGCTTGACCTCTTTGCCAACTACAGGAAGGATCCGCAGAATATAGATATCTTTTGGTCGAATGCCCTGACAGCCAAAATAACCAAATACATTAACTTTTCTTTTAACCTTGATATGATCTACGATGATGATACCAGGAATGTTGATCCCACAAAAGGCCCTGCCCCACAGTGGTTGCAGCTGATGGGTATTGGATTTGCCTACAATTTTTCAAAAAAATAGGTGCTTATCAATTAAATAGGATATTCTTAACTTTTGTTCTGTAGCGTAGTTAATAACTTCGGGGCCGCTTTTATATAGCCAGGTAAAAGCGGGTAAACCAGATTCTTAACTAATTTGACAGTATGATAAAGCCCTTGGTTACTGTTTTAACAACAGCAACAATTGTCCTTCAATCCTATGCACAGGACGCAACCGTAAAAGATTTCCAGGTAGTTGCCTTTAAAGAATTAAAGCCATTGGAAACAGATGGCTGGAAAAAAGCCGGAACATTTATTATCAACGTAAACCAGGGTGCTTTAAGGAACTGGGCTTCCGGTGGTGAGCAAAATACCCTTGGTATCTCTACGGTATTTAATTACAATATCAATCATAAAAAAGGCCATTATAGCTGGAACAATTATTTTGATATTGGTCTTGCATTCCAAAATGCAAGCAGCTTTGGGCAGTTCAGGAAAACAGATGACCGTATTGATATCACCAGCAAATACGGGTACCAGTTCTCCAAACAATGGTTTGCCGCTTTTTTGGCAAACTTCAATACCCAGGCATTAACAGGATATAATTATACCGATACGATCGATCATAAGGTCTCTAATTTTCTTACGCCGGGCAAGGTCCTGCTTTCTGCAGGGGTTGATTTCAGGCCGGATAATAGTTTTTCACTTTTTATTTCCCCGGTGACAACACGCTTCATCTTAAAAAATGATGATGAGTTTTACGATCTTGATAAGTTTGGCGTACCGCCGGAACAAAGATCTTATACCGAACTTGGCTCTTTTGCAACGGCGAAGTTCACAAAAAAATTCACCTCATGGGCTCACTACACGGGCAGGCTTGACATGTTCAGCAATTATAAAAGAAATCCCAAGAATGTAGACCTCTTTTTCACTAATCTTCTAAGTATGCGATTCAATAAGTGGTTTGGCACGACCATGAGCCTTGATATAGCTTATGACGACGATGTATTGAAGGAAACCCAGCTAAAAGAGATATTGGGGTTAGGCCTCACATTAAAGCTCTAGGCAGAGGATTTTTCCACATTGTTACAGGATGAGGGACGCAGGGTTCAAACTCTATCAACTTATCAATACATTTGCTCCTCCCGGGTAAACCGGGCATATTTTTATCACGTTATAACATATTAGAAGGTGAATACAACGACGTACCAGATAAAACTGGATCAATTTGAGGGCCCGTTTGACCTGCTGTTATTTTTTATTGAACGGGATGAGCTGGATATTTACAATATTCCCATCACAAAAATTACCAATGATTTTTTAGATTATATCCATACTATCGAAAAACTCAATATTGAATTAAGCAGTGAGTTCATTTTATTTATCAGTACGCTGATGCGTATAAAAGCGAAAATGCTTTTACCCCGCAAAGAGCTGGATGCCCTGGGCAATGAAATAGATCCCAGGATGGAACTCATTAATAAGATCCTTGAGTACAAGAGATTTAAAGAGGCCGCTTCTAAAATGGCGGAGATGGAGGCCCTCCGCATGCTGATGGTGAAAAGGGGAAACCTGCAAAAAGAGATCTCGCAAATTGGTGAAGAAGCGGGTGAAGGAACAGAGATACAAACCGTGACCCTTTTCAAGCTGATGAAGGCCTTTGAAAAAGTAGTTTTCAAATTACATGAACGCAACAACAAGCCCGTGCATACGGTCGTACAATACAATTATACTATGGAGGGCAGCCGTGAGTATATGCTTGATGTTTGCAGGACAGAAAAAACGGTATCATTTGAAAAAATATTTGATGTCTGTGAGAACCGCATACATGCCATCTTCCTGTTTCTTTCTTTGTTAGAGCTGGTACAGCAGCGTTTTATGAGTTTACTTACCGGTGAAGGCAGGAATAATTTTATCATCGAATGGAATGAGAACAGGGAAGAAGAGATCCAGGGGCTGTTACCCGGGGAAGAAATTATACCCGCTTAATTAAAAAAATCCCCGGTTAACGGGGATTTTTTTTTGCTATTTTGTCAGTTAAAATTTTGGTACCATATTTGATGTTTAAACATTAAATTATAAGAAAATGAAAACAATAGTATACAAAGCAGCCGACAGGGGCAGTGCCGACTATGGCTGGCTAAAACCAAATTATTATTTCAGTTTCGGACAATTTCACGATCAAACTAAGATGCACTTTGGATTATTGCGGGTATTGAATGATGATTTTATTGCCGGTGGCGGTGCATTTCCTACACACCCGCATGATAATATGGAAATTGTCACCATCCCTTTCAGCGGTGCGCTTAAACACAAGGATAGCTCTGGCGGTGAGGGTATCATAAAAGCAGGTGATATACAGATCATGAGCGCCGGATCCGGCGTGCAGCATTCAGAAGCTAATGCCTCAGCAACTGAGCCGGTAACTTTATTTCAAATATGGGTCTTTCCAAAAGAAAGAAATATTACACCCAGGTATGATCAAAAAACATTTAATATAAATGACAGGGTAAATAAATGGCAGGTCGTAGTATCGCCTGTTGCCTCAGATGAGGCTTTATGGATAAACCAGGATTCCAGGTTTGCATTAACAAAGCTTGAAAAGGGGAAGGAGATCAGCTATTCGACAGCTTTCAGCAGTAACGGCGTATTCCTGGTTGTGATAAATGGTTCTGTAAAAATAAATGACCTGGAGTTGGGCAAAAGAGATGCATTAGGTATTTCTGAAACAGCAGCTTTTACCATATCGGCTACAGAGGATGCTGAATTATTAGCAATTGAAATTCCGATGAATTGAGTTCAATAATAGATCCATAACAATACCGGTTGTGGAGACCTCTTCAAATATTCTTTTAATTGAACTAAAAAAGCCGGGGCGACTGTAGGACAGCCCTGGCTTTCGCATATAGGGTAAGGGGCGACCTCTTCATTTGGAACACAGGAATGAGAATGAAGCACCACAAATCTTTCAAAAGCCTTACTGTTCGTTTTATCAAGCCCGTATAATTTATAGGCCGGGCCAAACCTGCCGGTATATGGGTTACCAATTTTATATTTACCCAGTGATGTGCAGTTGCTATTTGGGGTATTGGAAAAGCTTAAGCCATTGCCGTTATTAACCGGCCCACTGCCATGGGTAACCAGCCCCGCAATTTCTATTGAGTCTTTCTCCAGGTTATAAACAAAAAATCTTTTTTCACCGGAGGGTAATTTCATGTCCAGTAAAAAGCAATGAGTAGGGTTATAACCATGTTCACCTGCATAAGCCTTTATTATTGATGACTTATCCTTTAGCCGTAAAAAAGTTGCGCTATTCTTTTCCTTAGTTTTATTATAGGGGATTTCTCTTGCCGGACGGCTTTTGAATTTGGGTCTATACCAGAAAAAATACCCTGATACGGAGGTTGCAACAACCATTACAATGCCTGTAATAAAAATCCGCCGGTAAAGTTTCATGAAAATTTTATTAGGCTTAGATGCCTAACGCTGCTGTTTCCACAAAATTTTTATTATGTTGTTAAATAAAATGAAAAAACCTGTTCGGCTTGCTGAAAAAAATACTGCCAGCCTGGTCAGCTGGCAGTGGAAAAAAATTGATCTCGTTATTTATTTCGTAAATGAGATAGCTGCGGTTTTAACAGAAGCCATTTCTCTTATTATTTTTGCGATCCCGTTGGCATCAATACCCACTTCATCATACAATTGTTTAGGGCTGCCATGTTCTACCAGTCTATCCGGAATGCCCATAATTTTCACATCAGCTTTATAACCATGTTCATTCATAAATTCAAGAACGGCGCTTCCAAAACCGCCAACTATTGTTCCGTCTTCGATGGTGATCACTTTATTGAATTTACCAAAAACCTCGTGCAGCATTTTTTCATCCAAAGGTTTTACAAAACGCATGTCATAATGTGCCGGGTTAATACCCTCAGCCTTTACGTCTCTTATTGCAGTAGCTGCAAAATTACCGGGGTGGCCAAATGAGAGTATTGCAATGTCTTTGCCGTCCTTTAGTTTTCTGCCCGTGCCGATCTCTATTTCTTTCATCTCTGTTTTCCATTCGGGCATTACACCTTCTCCCCTGGGATAGCGTATAACAAAAGGATTGGTTACTGAATCCAGTTGTGCAGTATACATCAGGTTCCTTAGTTCCGCTTCATTCATAGGTGCACTAACGATCATATTGGGTATGCAGCGCATGTAAGCAATATCATAGCAACCATGGTGTGTGGGGCCGTCTTCGCCAACCAGTCCTGCCCTGTCCAGGCAAAATATTACCGGGAGTTTCTGTATGGCTACGTCATGTATCACCATATCATAAGCCCTTTGCATAAAAGAAGAATAGATATTGCAAAAGACCTTCATGCCCTGGGTAGCCATGCCTGCGCTTAATGTTACTGCGTGTTGTTCACAGATGCCTACATCAAACGCCCTGTCAGGCATTTTCTCCATCATGAATTTTAAAGAAGAGCCACTTGGCATTGCAGGTGTAATACCAAATATCTTTTTATTCTTTTCAGCCAGTTCAATTATCGTATGCCCAAATACATCCTGGTATTTAGGTGCTTGTGGCAGATCAAATTTTTTCTTTTGTATCTCTCCCGTTACTTTATCAAATAAGCCTGGGGCATGCCATTTGGTTTGATCTTTTTCTGCCAGGTCATATCCTTTTCCTTTTACTGTTTTAATGTGAAGGATCTTTGGTCCCGGTATGTCTTTCAGATCTTTTAAAGTATCAACAAGCTTGGTAATATTATGCCCGTCAATAGGACCGAAATAACGAAGTTGAAGTGCTTCAAATAAATTGCTGCTCTTGCTCACCATTCCTTTCAGGCTTGCCTCAAGCTTACTGGCCATATCCCTGCTGAATTTTTTTCCAACGGGTAATTTGCCCAGCGCTTTCCATACATTATCCCTAAGGTCATTATAGGTATGAGAAGTAGTGATATCGGTTAAGTATTCTTTCAGCGCACCAACATTGGGATCAATGCTCATGCAATTATCATTAAGGATTATAAGCACATTACTTTTTTCGATCCCGGCATGGTTCATCGCTTCAAAAGCAAGCCCGGCTGTCATAGCCCCATCGCCTATAATGGCAACGTGTTGCCTGTCATCTTCTCCCTTATAATGAGAGGCCATTGCCATACCGAGAGCTGCTGATATTGAAGTGGAGGAATGCCCAACGCCAAATGTGTCATATTCACTTTCGCCGCGCTTTGGAAAACCACTGAGCCCCTGGTATTTCCTGTTCGTAGGAAAATTGTCTTTTCTGCCGGTAAGTATTTTGTGCCCGTATGCCTGGTGACCAACATCCCATACCAATTGATCGTAAGGTGTATTAAAAACATAATGTAATGCTACTGTTAATTCTACCACTCCAAGACTTGCGCCGAAATGACCTCCATACACACTAACTACATCAATGATGTACTGACGCAATTCATCACAAACCTGGTGCAATTGCTCCCTGGTCAGTTTTTTTAAATCATCGGGGTTATTGATCTCATGTAATAATTTGCCGGCTTTTATATCCATTTTTTGTATTTGCGGGGTAAAGTTACATTTTTTTGTTGCTTTGAATCGGTTATTAAACAACATTTAACGAAGAACAGTTTTAAAAATTATAATTTCTCATATGTATTTCGTCATATTTAGGATAAGGTCGGGGTCAGGACTATTAGCCAGGTAGGCATTTCTTTCAGACAAGGTACAAACGCCCGGGTAATCACCCAGCATTAACCTCATATCCTTGATCACCTGGAAGTGCAGGTGTGGTGGCCAGTTACCATTCTCTTCCGGCTTGCCAAAATGCCCCACTATCTCTCCCCTTGCTATATAGGCACCTTCACTCATCTGCGCAATATCATCCAAACCCAGGTGACCATATAATGTATGAAATGTAACCGTACCTAACTGGTGTAATAAAATAACAGTAGCACCATAGTCTCCAAAATTATCATTGAAAGCAAAGCTATGTACCATGCCGCCCATCGCTGCATATACTGGTGTACCAGCAGGGCCCCATATGTCGATACCGAGATGGATCGACCTTGCCTCTGCGCCTTCGAAGAGGCCGCTTCTTTTGTATAATGTACGGTTCTCATTATAGCCACCAATGCCATATTTAGAACCCGCGGATTTCAGTTTATTATTGACGTAATGAGAAAAAGAGTTGGTATCTGCTATATCAGATGCATTCAATTCTGTATTAGCTAATGTAAAATCAAAATGAAACAGTTTTTCCTTAACAGGATCAAAATCTACCACAGGGTGAAAATCGGCCCTGTTCCTTATCAGTGTATTTTCAAGTTCAGTTTTCATGGAATGAAGGTAGTAATATATTTACTGCATAAAAAAAGTCCACCAAAATTGGTGGACTTTGAAATCAATATTCAGATAGCTTATTGTATCACGACCCTACACATAGAGAGACGGTTACCATTCACGTCACTGATCTCAACCCAGTAGATGCCTTTTCCATATTTCCTCATATCAACCTCCATCCTGTCATAAGGCCTTCCAATGACGTAGTTCTGTGACAATACCCTGTCTCCTTTACCATCAAACACAGTTAATGTTCGTGGTAATAATGTATTACCCATAGCGCTGTAGTACCTAACCTGGAACTGTCCGCTGTTTGGATTAGGATAGATAAAGCACTTGGTGCTTATAGAATCCCTTATAGAGATGATATTGGAAGTACTTGTACAACCATTAACATCTGTAACCCTCAGGCTGTAGTCTCCAAGGTTATCTACAGTTACATTCAGGCTGCCAGTGTTAGCTCCAACTACCTGAATACCATCCCTCAGCCATACATAGCCACCCGGGCCTGCAGCATTAGGAGTTACTGTAGATGTCAGGCTCGCTGTCATTCCAGGTAATAACCTGGTAGGGCCTCCTGATATCACAACGATTGGTAATGGATTAACCGTTAACAATCTTTGTGCAGATGTATCAGGAGCACATGGTGCTGCTCCGTTAACAATAGCACGGTACAAATTACCACTCATCGTAACCGGTGGAGCAGTCAGGGTCAACGTTGCTGTTGTAGCACCGCTGTAAACACCACCATTATTTACAGGAGACCAGTTATTACCAGTATTGGTACTTTCTTCCCAACGATAAGTAAAAGGACCTGTACCACCGGCAACAACTGTAAAGCTGGAAACCTTATCAGTACAGTTTGTTTGGTTATCCGGCTGCGTAACAATTGTTGTTGGTGCGTTAACCGTTACAACAACTGTTCTTGCAGGAGATGTACAAGGAGCACCGCTAGCACCCTGGAAATTGATAACACCAATAAATCCTCTTGGTGTATTGGCAAGAACCGCAGGTGAAATATCACCGGCATAACCAATATTGGTACCGGTAATGAAGTCAACACCATTATTAGAAATTGTCTGAACACCGGCAGCAATGGTACTGTATCTCAGGTTACCAACGTTTGTAGCCGTTAGTTTTGTTTCAACACCAATTCCGTAAGTAGCACCCGGAGGAATGCTCAGCGACAAGCCTGACAAGAAAGGCTGTGGCGTTGTTGTTGTAAGATTCGCTATCGCAGCATAAGATCCTGTTCCGGCAGTCAGCCATCCGTTGGCAGCAGAAATTGCGCCCGGAGCGCCTGCGATAGGCGTTGTTTTATAATACATCGTAGCCGTGCTTGGCCCGGTAGTAGATGCGATACTTTCTATGCCTGTAACAGTGATCGGGAATGCATTGTTATTTTTTAAGTTGAAAATAACCAATCCAAATGCATTGTTATTGGCAAAAGTTGTTGTTATGTTACTTGCAGGGCCGCCCAAACTTTGCACTGTTGCAGTGTAAGGATAAACACCATCTGGTGTTGGCCTTGCCCATACTGTATCTCTTGGCGTACCAGCGTAAGCTATTGTAGCACCCGCATCATTAAATAAGCCTGTGACCGGGCTCCATATTGCAGGAGTTGCAGGAACACCAAGCATATAAGTGATCTCTATAGTCCATGAGGTCAAAGTTCCCAGATCAGCCGGACCACCATCATAGCCCGCAAAGGTCCAGGTTCCGTTTGGAACACTGTAGAGCTGAGTCCATGAATTTCCGGTTGGGTCGAAGCCTGTTGGGCCTGCGGGGCCAAATGCACCCGGACCAACCTGAGCATCCGCTCTGAATAAGCCGGTATAATTACCGGAACCTGTTCCGAGTGCTGCTGCTCCTGTTGAACCTATAGCAGTATTTACAAACCCTGTTCCGGCCTGGAAGGTTCCGGAAAGGTGGTAATCAAGATTTAGAATATTACCATTAGGCGCTTTGAGTGCAAGAACCATATCTCCACTGAAGGTCTGTGTCAGGTTGAAGGTTACTTTCACCCCGGTAATTGTTGCAGCAGCAGGTATACCTGAAACACTAATATTAGAGCTGGCTCCATTCACGTCAAAATCAGGGAAAGCAACGTTAATTGGTCCGCTTGTGAATGAAGTAGCTGTTGTTGTAGCTGATGCGCTGGTCAATCTTACAGCAGGATCACCTAAACACATTGATACCGCTGACGGTGTGATTGTTGGTGCCGGCGGTGTATAGTTCACGGCGGCAGTAGCTGTATTGCTACAACCGGTTACCGGGTCTGTACCCGTAACTGTATATATTGTAAATGCTGTTGGTGCTGCATAAACGCTAGGCGTTTGAGTACCGGCAATATACGGTATGGTTGTTTGAGCATCCAAATACAATCCAGCAGCAGGAGCCCAGGTATAAGTAAGTGGTGTACCTGTTCCGCCTGGTGTGGTGTAATCAATTGTTATTGTCCAATTGGTCAGTGTTCCAACATCACCAGCACCGCCATCTGCCATGGCCAATGTCCAGGGGCCGTTAGCTATTGTATATAGGGCAGCAAAATTTGGCGCATTGGAAGCAAAACCTGTAGGATCCACGATCGTGTAACCCGGATGCGTTACTCCATTAAGCGCATCAGCCTTATAAGGGCCTGCCGGAACAGTTATTCCATACCTGTAAGGATTTGGTACGCTACTGAATATAACAGAAGATGTTGAGTTGACCACTGCATTAAAGAATCCCGCAGTTGGAACTGAAGCCGCGCCATTATCAGTACCAGTATTGTGTTTATACAAACTAAGGATCTGGTTATTAGGAGCTTTCAGGTTAATTATCATATCAGCCGGGTAAGTGTGCGGCATACTCAAGCCAATACTAATATTTGTGATCGTAGCATTAGCCGGAACGCCTGCAACATTTAGAATATTGGTTGTTGCGGCTGCTACGCCATCAGGGACAGGAACACTAATTGTACCTGAGTTAACAGTTACCGAGCCTGGAATCGGAGGAGCTTGTGATCCTGTGCTCAATAATAATCCGTTAACACCTGCTATACCGCCGCAACCAGAAGTTGGGGTAACAGTTACTACAGGTAATGCATTAATATTTAAAATAGCACCTACAGATATATTAGCAGTGCCTGCCGGAGGGCATGTACCACTTAATACAGCACGGTAGCGATTACCATTCATTGCAACAGTTACCGGGTTAATGACAAGCGTTGGCGTAGTCACCCCTGAATAAGGAGCAAAATTACCCAGGTTGGTATAAGATAAACCACCGTTGATACTCTCCTGCCATTGGTAAGTAACGTTTGTTCCTGTGCCGGTTACGCTAAAGGTTGCAGTTGTTGTTGCGCAACTTGTAACGTTAACGGGTTGTACAGTAACTGTAGGACGCTGATTGATATTAAGTGTAATGTTCGCTGTCCTTATACAACCTGCACCATTATTATGAGTAACAGTATAAGTTGTGGTTACGGCCGGTGAAGCTGCAACAGGGTTTGTTGTTGTAGAACTTAAACCTGCAGCAGGCGACCATAAGAAGGTTCCGCCAGTTACTATTGCACCTACGCCAGCAATTGTTCCGGATAAAGCCATTACAAGGTGCGTATTGGGGAAACCAATAGAGGCAAAAGTTACGGGTGTATTAATAGCACAGGCAGGCGC
>Ga0193708_1000029_pt1 | contig 32480 bp, 23 predicted proteins | sample H3c1metaG_FD_160570 | JGI IMG/M metagenome (GOLD analysis project Ga0193708, IMG submission 160570) | Soil microbial communities from a riparian zone of the East river system, Colorado, United States - H3c1 | ecosystem: Environmental > Terrestrial > Soil > Riparian zone | place: USA: East River...
AAGAATATACTGAGAATAATAATAATTAATAAAAATATATCTATCTCTATAAGTATCTATTGTACCTCACCCTGACTAGGTACACAACCAACCAGCCGAAAAAATAAAAACACAAATTTGAACAGGGGATAATATTAAAATTATAATTAAACATACTTAAGCTTAATTAAACTCCACAAAACATAAAATAATAATTAACTAATAGGAGTAGAATCAGTAATCGATACCGTAATTAAGAATTAATATTAAATATTATATATTAAATAATAAACTTGTCACTGACAGGTGTAAAGAATTTAATATAACATTAGGGAAGATACCTAATAAAACAGTAGGTATTATTAATGCTATTAAAAGATTGAATTCTCTTCTTGATATATCTTTAACTGGTTTTAAATGTGGAGAGTATACACCATAAGAAATTCTATTATATAATCAGATTGAATAACAAGCACTTAGAACGATACCAGTAGCACCTAAAGCAGAGATTATAGGACTTCTATTTCATATACCAATTAAACTTAATTGTTCTCCTAAGAAATTTAAAGTTAAAGGGATACCAGTATTAGCTAATGTAAATAAAAAGAATAAAATAGTAAATACAGGCATATAAGTAACTAATCCTCTAATATAATTAATAATTCTTTTTCCTGTTCTTTCGTAAATGATACCACCTACACAAATAAATAAAGCTGGAGATACAAATCCATGAGCTAAAGCTAATAAAATAGCACCTTCAATACCTTGAATATTATTAGAAAATAAACCTAAAGTAACTACAGCCATATGCGCAATAGAAGAATAAGCAATTAGAGCTTTAGTATCTTGTTGAATAATAGTAGCTAAAGAGGCATATAATAAAGTAACTATAGCTATAGTTTGAACTAAAGGTGAAAAATAATTAGAAGCATCAGGTAAAAAATTAATTAAAACTCGTAAAATACCATAAGTCGAAAATTTTAATATAGTAGCAGCTAATAATATAGAACCAGCTAAAGGACTATCAACATGAGCTCTAAATAATCAACCTGTAAAAGGTCATAAAGGAGTTTTAACAGCAAAAGCTAAGAAAAACCCTATTCATAATATTTTTTGACTATCAAGATTTATTTCAGCTAAAGAAATTAATTGAAAATCAGTAGAACCTACATAATTATAAATATGAAGAATAGATAATAACATAAATAAAGATCCAGCTAAAGTATATAAAAATAATAATAAAGCAGATCTTATTCTATTTTTTCCAGCTCCAAATAATAATATTACTATAAATAATATTGGTAATACACTTTCAAAAAATATATAAAATAAAAATAAATCTAATACTACAAATACAGCAATTTGTAAAGTTTCTAAAACTAAAAAAGAAATTAAAAAAAATTTAAGATTATTATTAATATTATTATAATTAGATAATATAGCTATAGGAGTTACAAAAGTAGTTAATATTATAAAATATAAAGATATACCATCTATACCTAAATTAAAATGAATAAAATTTAATTGATTAAATTCATATACAAATTGATATTGACTACTACTACTATCAAATTCTAATCATAAATATAAAGATAAAATAAAATTTATAATTGTTGTATTTAAAGAGATTTTTTTCATTAAATTTGTATTTTTAGGAGATTCATCAGATAGTATAGAAATAAATAAAGAACCTAATAAAGGTATTAATAAAAGTAATATTATCATTCTAATTTTTAAAATTTTTAATAGATTTAAAATCACTGTTAAGCTTAGTCTGTTTTATTTATAATTTTAATTTAATATTTAATATTTATTATTATATAATATTTAATTTTTTATTATTTAATTTAATATTAATTTTTAATTTTTTATTTTTTAATTTAATATAAATATAATTAATTAAACAAAATAAAATAAAGAAAGAAAACAAAAGGGGAGTTTGTATATATTTTATTAATTTAATTATTAATAAAGGAAATGAAATTATATTAAATTTTATTATTCTTATTATAATATAATATAATAATATACTTCTTTTATTAACTTTTTTATTTATTAAAAATATAATTTATTTATAAATTAATAAATTAATAATTTAATTTGAATATATTCTAATCAAATATAATTTTATAAAATAATTTTATTTATTTGTATATTTATTTATTAAAAAAATTAATACAAAAACAAGTTTATATGATATAATTAGCAGAGAAAGCCTTTAAAAATATGAAAGTCTAAAATATTTCTGTAATTTAAATCGTTTTATTATTGAATACTGTCATAGCCAAAATAAATAAAATGTTTAATAATTAGTGCTATAATAAATATAGATACAGGTATAATAATAATTTTGTATATTTATTTTATATACCAACTAATAAGTTTATTTATTCTAAGCTATTCGTTAATATATGAATTATTTATTATTTATTATTAATTTTATACGAGCTCTACCAGATTCGAACTGATACCAACCTAAATGACAATTAGGTACTCTACCAATTAAGCTAAGGGCTCTAATTTAATGATTTATTAATAATATAAATAAATACTAATATGTTTCTTTTATTAAAATTAAATAACTATATTAATAAATTCTAATAACTATAAAATAATTCTATCCTAATTTAGAAATAATTATCCAATATTAAAAAATTAAAAAATAATATAATATTATTAATAACTTTTTTATAATTGATACTACCTTTTATGACCTATTAAAAGAGTTAATATTAAATATATTACTTTTAGAATAAAATATTTATAAGTTCAAATTATTAAAATATAAATTTTAATTTAAAATATTTATATTATTATAATTAACTAATTTAATTAATATTAGATTTTGTTTTTTTGGTAAAAATTTACTATTTAGTAATTACTATTTACTATTTACTATTTACTAATTACTATTTACTTTAAATGGTTTAGTTGTAATTAATTATTTTTATTAGAGAGCTGAGAAAAGGGATTGAACCTTTTTTTTACCGTCATGAATGGTATGTTTTAACCAATTAAACTATATCAGCTTATATATAATATATATTATATAATTACTAACTTACTAAATTAATAAATTAAGAATTATTAAATATTATATATTAATAATTAAGTTATATAAAGAATAATTGATTTATTTATTTTTATTTTATTTAGTATAAAATTAATAAATTAAGTTAGATTTTGTATCTATAAGACTAAGTTTGTTTTTAATAAAAAGAATATAAATATTAATTCTTTGATTATTAATAGTAAATTTAATTTTCTATTTTTTATAATCAGTAATTATTTAATTATTTAATTATAAATTAATAATAATTGTTATTAATAAAATGAATTTAATTTTACTTTTCTGATATAAACTAAATATTCTTAAACCGATATAGGATTTTTATTTCTTATTTTAGTAATAAAAAGAATATAAACAAAATACTTAAGTGTTTGATATAATTATTTTATTTTTATCTTCCAATCTAAAATTCAAATTTTCTCTTATTTTTCCATAAATTAATTTACTCTTAACTGATATATCTATTATGGTTTAGTAGCTGACCTTATTACCTTATATTTGGTTTTATTTTGTTATTTTTTTATTTTTTTATTATTTATACCCAAAAAATTAAATTATTATTAAATTTAAATAAGCTTAATTTCAGTTTTAGATAACTTAACTTTGTTTTATTTTTATTTTTTATATTTTTATTTTTTATTTTTTATTTTTATTTTTATATTTTTATTTTTTAATTATTATATTTTTAGTTGTTAAACTAAGTAAAATCAGAGAATCGAACTCTGAACTTCGTCGCCACAAGACAGTATTTTACCATTAAACTAATTCTACTTCTTTTATAGTTTTATTTTATTTAAAAAAGGATTAAATTATTATAAAAGGTGCATTTAACAGAAAATGAATCAATAATATTAATAATACTTAAAAGTATCGATGACAATTTTGTTTTAACATCAAAGTAGTTTAAAGGGATTATTATGGATAACTAGCAAATTTGTACAAAAGGAGGTATAAACCAAAAGTCATAAAAATTAAAATTATTTATATAATCATTTATTTAGTTATATAAATAATTTGGTTTCTGAATTTATTGACGATCCTAAGGAAAACCTTACAAATATAAACTACCTGAAGTAAAACATTTTATTAGGGAAAGGAAAGGAAATCAACCGAGACTCCGAAAGTAATGGTGAGTGAAATCGGATTAGCCTTAAAATTATATAATATTTTTGAAATTTCAAATTCATTTTAAAAAATAATGGCAATCAAACAAAAATTAAAGAATATTCAAATACACACAAAAACAAAACAAATACAAATTTCCAATAAATACAAATAAAATACAAATAAAATAAAATAAAATTCTTACACCAAAATACAAATACACAAATAAAATAATTATAAACTTTTCCAGAGAAGGTAATCAGACCTGTAGAATAAAAATAATTTTAAATAGAAAGTACAATGAGAGAAAACTTGTTGGAATATAGGGGAACCATCCTCTAAGGCTAAGTATATAAATTTAGCGATAGTGAAAAGTACTGTAAAGGAACAGTTGAAAAGAAAGTATATAACTTAGTGAAATAGATCTTGAATTAGTAATCCTATAAGCAGTCGAAGTTTTAAATATAAAATGACGGCGTACCTTTTGCATAAGTGCGACAAGAAGTTGTGAAATACAATGTGGTGTAATTCCATTAGCTCTGGTCAATGAGCTATCCCTACCTCGACATGCGTGGTGAGTAATTGCCAGGTGTGAAGCTCGAGGAACAATGTAACGACAGTGCTAGGGAAAATATTGAGCGTGGTTAACGAAAGTGAACATACGTCTGAGGCCTCGTAAAAGGTGTTTCTTTACATATAACTTTGTAATGAAAAAGTAGTTGAAGGGTGTCTCTTATGCTGGCAATACCTTATTGACTCACATAACTACCGTGGTAAAGTATGAACCTCTGCTCCTCGAACAATAATGTTTAGAGATGATATTTAACAGTGTATTTCACGGAACTTGGTAAACCCTATATTCTCTAATAAAACAGCAGTATACCCAAAACTGACAAAATATTAGTAGTACGATATAAAGCTTCTTAACAGGAGTGGAAGTTTGTATATTTGAATAGAGGGTAGAAGAGAACTCAAAAAGCGAAAGGTTAGACCGGAAGAAGGTCTTTCATAGAATGTACTCTTTTATATACACTAAAGAAATTTAATGTATGTAATAATTGTGATTCAACCTGAAAGGGTGCCCACTTGAGTTTGGTGACCACTTTACAATTTTAATACTGAAAGAACACTAGGACAAATCTTTAGGTCTAATTATAGACCACAGATAGTATTAGTATAACTAACTGTCCCAATTCTTAATTTAAATTATATAAAAAATTATATCAAAACTTTTTACATAAAAAACACCAAGCTTATCGTCTTGTTATAACTCCCTGCGCTAAATTCTTGGAATTCTAATAATGACACCTAGCATATGATTAAAAACAATTACAAAATAACCGTTAAGTTAACAAACTGAAACGATATCCCTTGGTCTAAAGTTAAAAGTTCGAAATCTTCAAGAACAAATTGTAAGGGCTACAATGAATAATGAAATGAAGAAAGTTTATGATCTACAAATAAAATTAGTAACAATCTTTGAAGGTAGAGCCTTAGCAATACGTCAAGTATGTCATCAAAGTATCACATATAACAAAAATGAAATCAATGTAGATTCAAACAATTCAACAAATTAATATTCATTAGCCAAGGAAATAATTTGCGAATTATTATTATTTCTCCGATTGGAAGCTTGAGCCGTATGCGGTGAAAGTCGCACGTACGGTTCTTAGCGGGGGAAAGCCTGTGAGGGCCTACCTATCGCAATTGGGTGAATTGCTTGCCCAGAAAAACTGCAAAGTTTTTTATTATTACTGACTCATGACCTTAATAGGTCGGTTTGGTTATATTTTTTAATAATATTATCAGGCTAACGGTTAATCCTAAGGAAAGTTTTCTAAGGAAATCCCGTGGGAAGCTAGTAAATCGTAGGAATAAATTAATTGTTAATTTTTCAATTAATTCTATATTTATAAAATAAAATAAATATACTTTTTATTAGCCCTGTAACGACTGACTCGAAAGAGGAGACGATGTAATATAAACATTGTAACACGTCAGCACTCAAATATTCCATAAAATTATGGAAAATTACAATACCCCAAAATAAATACAAAAATAAAATTATTAAAAGAGTGTATAGTTTAAATTACTATACATGTTAGACACTATCAAAAAATAAAATTTCAAATATGAATAATATGAATAATCTTTTTAAACGATTTTATCGAACTTCTAAAAAGGCACACTTAATAGTTTCAGATGAACTAAATGATATAATTATTGGTTCCATGTTAGGAGATTTAACTGCTGAAAAACCTAATACAAAATCTAATACTAGACTTCAGTTTAAACAATCTATTAAAAATAGATTATATATTGATCCCGCCGCAGGCGGTTATTTATTATTACAAGAATTTTGTGGAAGCCCTCCACTAATAATGTAAAAATTTGATAATAGACCTAATAAAATGAAAGATTATACAGCTATAAAATTTAAAACTTTAAGTCTACCTTGTTTTAATAAATATAAAGAACTATTTTATAATCTAGAGGGTAACAAATTTATACCTAAAAATTTAGAAGAATTATTAACTGATAAAGGTCTAGCTTATTTGATTATGGATGACGGTTATAACTCAGGTAAAGGCTTTTATATTTGTACGGAATCTTATTCTTTTGATGAACATCAGATTATAATTAATTTATTATAAAATAAATTTAAATTAAAAAGTAGTGGTCATAAAACTACTAATGGTTATAGAATTTATATTTTTAGTAATTCTAAAGAAAAACTATATCAATTAATTAAACCTTATTTATTAAATCATTTTAATTATAAATTTAATCTTGAAAGTACAGATTAAAACTGGCTCCTTTAAATTTTATATATATCCCCCGCCGCAGGCGGTAAAATCTATTTTATTATTGTAAATTTCCTAACATTTTGTTTTGAGTTGAAGGTATAGTCTAATCCAATATGAAAGTATTGGTATAAATGCAGCAAGTTAATAGGAGTAGCAAGGTTTAAAGCCCTAGCGAAAGCGACTAGACTATAGAGTATAAAAGAGTAAATAAATATAAACCTTTTTTAACAAATTTTAATTTGATATAATATTTAAATATATAATATCAATAGAAATATTATAATGCCCTTAATTAATTTTCTTTATTTATAATAAATTAGTAATTAAGTGTATTATTTACTTGATTATTAGTGTTGGGATAAGTTACTTTTATTAGACCCGAAGCCAGTTGATCTTTCCAAAGCCAGATTATAATGGATCGAACGGTTGAATGTTGCATAATTCTCCGAAGAGTTTTGGAAAGCGGTGAAATGCCAATCTGAACTGGTGATAGCTGGTTTTCTACGAAACATATATAAGTATGACATCTATACAAAATTTATGGAGGTACAGCACGTTATTTCCCAATTAATTTTAGAAATAATTGTTAAAATTAAAAACAAAATAATTTAATCTATTAAGCGTTTAAGTTGAGGGGACCTCGAAAATCTTGCCAATGGAAGCGAATCTCGGAATTACATAAATTGATGATAGATATTCAGACTGCTCATGCTAAGTTGAGTAAGTCAAGACGGAAACAGCCGAGAACATGGATCAAGGTCCCTAATGATTATTTAGTGAAATTAAGGTAGTAACAGCTTGAATGCAGCATTGTAAAGTGAGCCTAGAAAAACAAAACACTGCTGGGCTCATAAACAAAAACTAAGCTAAATGCAAGAATACCCTAAATACAGTTTGACTTTTTATCTTCTCTATTTGCCTTAAATTAAATAATTTTTCTTTAAATACAAATTTAATTGAAAATAGGTAAATTTAATAGATTTACAAAAAAAAAAAGGTAAAACTTATGTAATATTGTGAAATTAAAAAAAAATTTTGTTTTTAAAAATAGCATAATATTTAAAAGGGCAATTTGCAGGAAATATATTATATTATTTAGTATAGTAAAATCCTCAACGACTATACGCTTAGAATAGACGTCTAAACAGTCGTCTATTATGACATAGTCTAAACTTTCTATGAAAATAGAAGAATAAGGTCGAGAAAGGAACGGCCTCTTAACTTTCTTTTTATCCTTTTGATTTTTTGTTAAATTAACTAGACAGTTGTTTGTTCGACTAGGTCCTGTACCTTAAATCAGTAAGAAGGGCTAGCACCCCAATCATAGTTAAAATAGTGAAATAACAATTAATCTACAAAGAAAAAAAAATATATAATTAATTAATATAGCTACAAACATAACAATACAAAAGAACCAAAAATTTTTAATGTCTTCAGATTATATAAGTGGCTTAACTCAAACAGATGGTTCCTTTTTTTGTTCAATTATATTGTCATCAAAACATCTATTTGGACTTCAATTTAGACCTAAATTTACAATTACTGCGGATTTAGATTCTAAATATGTATTAGATACTATTCAAATTTATTTTGTAAAGTAAGTACTAACTTAAATAAACATACTGCTGAATATTTAGTAGAAAGACTTGAAGATCTTAAAACTATAATAATCCCTCATTTTATAAACTATCCTGTTTTTTGTGGTAAATTACATGCCTTTTATTTATTTATATAAATCGTTACAGCATTAGTTAATAAAGAGAATAGAACAATAGAAGGAAGAAGAGAAATGTTGAAAAAGGCATTATCTATGAATAAAACTACTAATAGAACAGAAGATCGTATAGATTTATTCTTTAAATTAATCTGAGTAACATAGAATAGAAATAACAAAGTTATACCTAATAATATTACCCAGGTAACAACTCCTCTAACTTCTAATTTTATTTCTGGTGTCGTGGACGGTGATGGTAGCTTTTTTATCTCGTTTGACAGTGATGGAAAAATTAAATCAGGTTTTAGTATAACAACTGATAAGGCTTCAAGAGCTTTATTAGAAAGCTTGCAATCACAATTGAAAAACATCGGAACTATAAATGAAGGATCAAAAAATGAATTAATATTAACGGTGACAGGATTAAATCAAATAACTGAAGTATTAATTCCATTTATGGATAATTCTCCTATATTTTCTGAACGAGCATCACATTATTTAAAATTTAAAACAGTAAGTCTATTGTTAAAAACAGACAAAATTTTCACATTAGAAATAAAATTAAAAATAGTCGAATTATGCTATGATATGAATAAAAAGGAAAACGAAGAAAATTAAGTAAGATACAATATATAGAATTATTAAAAAAAATATATAAAAAACAATAACTATATAATCTTTAGATTTTATAAAATTAAGTTAATATAATATTCTCCCCGTATTTTGGGATTAGAGGTAATTTTTTGTTTTAAGGTTCGAATTTAAAAACGTAAAAAAATAAAATGTTTGTAGTTCTAATAAGATTAAAATTATAGATAGAATGGGCAGTAGCTATCTTTTAAAAATCGTAATGTAACAACGTAGCAGCGCTTAGAGTGTGGCTCCGAAAATTTAACGGGTCTAAAATAATCAACCGATATCCTGTTAATTTTGAATATTTTTAATATTTATATTCAGAATTTAGGTAGTAGAACATTCAGTATAACTAGAGAAAAACAGTGTTTCATTGTTTAGAAGTAACTGAAGAGATAATGCTGACATGAGTAACGTAAAAAGAAGTTATAATACTTCTCGCCGAATACGAAAGGGTTTTAAGGAAAGGTTAAACCACCTTAAGTTAATGCGGCCTCTAAGGATCAATACCAATGTATTTGTCTGATGAGTATTATACTGAAAGTCATTTATGGTAAATTGTATTTGACCAGGAAATTAAGTATAAAAGTTTTGTTTTAATATTTTTATATAAAAATATTAATTTAATAAAATTAAAACTACCGTACCCTAATCCGACACAGGTTCGTAGGTAGAGTATACTAAGGCGTAGAGCTAAAAGTTGTTAAGGAACTCGGCAAGTTCTCCTCCTAAGTTAGACGATAAGAGGAACCGTTAATATTATAATTTGCCATAAATTTTAATTATTATACGGAGTAATAAAATCGGAGGCCCCGACTGTTTATTAAAAACATAATTCAGAGCAATGATTAATATCATAGTATTCTGAATGAAATTTGCCCAATGCCATTAATATAAGAAAGATAATGGTTACTGTTATTAATCGAAATTCTGGTTAATAGCGGTCTGTTAAGGCCGCGTGTTTACACAACCGTAAATTCAAAAATTGATAAATTGAGAGCGGGTGCTGTAATTACACTATTCACTATATGCTAGAATCCCTTTTAATAACTTATTACTAATAAAGACAACGTATATTTTTATATAACAAATAACAAATAACAAATTTTATTTATTATTACAGAGTCTAAGTAATGTAAAAAGATAAGTTATGACTAACAAAAGGCAACTAGCAGGAAATACAGATTTAAATACAAATATGTAAAACCTCAACGACTACACGTGAAGTAAAAAGAAATAGTCTAAATGTAAAAAAAGTAGTATCGAGAAAGGAACGGTATCTTAAGGTTAGTATTCCTTTTGGTGATTAATTAATTAACTAGACAGTTTATTGGTTTAGCTAGGCGATTTAAATTCTCCTAATGTCACTAGGGAGGGCTAGCCCCCCAACCCTAGTTAAAATAGTGAAAGAACAAATAACCTACAAAACCTACAAAAATATATTATTAATATTAATTAAAGCTACAAAAACAAAATTTAAAATAAACCAAAGCAGCAAATTTTTTAAATTACTTTTTTTTACTATTTGCTTAACTATGAGGATCTATTTAAATCTTAGGGTCCTCATAAAACTTAACTATATGCTGGAAACTTATGAATTTAAATAGCAAACAATATATATCAAAGATAGTGTACGGAGGGATAAAAGACTCTGTCTTCTCATATAATCAAAGTATGTATATATGAGATAGTAACATACAAATTTGCTTATCGTTTAAATTACTTTAAGTGTTAGACGCTGTCGTAAAAAATAAATGAAAAACAAAAATGAAAGATAATAAATTTAATTATTCAAACAAAATAAGCAATCAGCAGGGAAATATTACAGAATCTAGAAACTATTCAAATAATGTAAAATATAACATTAAAAATCCTAATTACTTATTCTTTTTAGGAGGATTTGTAGAGGGAGAGGGTTCTAATTCTGTTTCTATTACTGTAGGAATAAATTTTAAATACGGAGTAAAATTACAACCCCGCCGCAGGCGGTAAATTAATCCCCCCTTTCTAGAATATGATAATATGCCCTCAGAGACTAAAACGTTAAGCAATATAGACATTTATATTGATGATATAGTCCAAATAAAATAATTTCATTAATTAGAAACAAAAATTAATGATATTTTATAATTAAGCCTAAGGTAGCAAAATAAATTGGCCATTAAATGTGGTCCGGTATCAATAATAGACATTAATTCGTTATGTTATTGTAAAATAATCCTATATGTTGGGAATACTTTATATCTATAAATACTTTATATTTAAAGTAATAATTTTATAGAGTTGGTAAATCAACAGCAAAGATAATTTATAATTTATTTCAAATTTTTACTCTCTAAAAACTTTATTTATCAGAGATAGTGTACAAAAAAACTTCAAATTTGATCATACTATTTTTACTAATTAAAAATCTCTTTTATTTAATAAAAATAATTAAAATTTTATTTAGGGCTAAGATAAGAATTAAAACAAATATCCGCCTTAGGCGGGGAAAGCACTAATAAAAAAGCTGCAAAATAACAGTAAAATAAAGCCCATTGAGGCGAGAAATAACAAAATAAATAAATTATAAATTAAATGCTTAGAGACTATACGGATTATATCTAATTAAAAATTAATTAGTAAAGAAATAGTCCAATCAATGTATCGTGATTTATAAAAATTAATTAATAAATCACAATAGACTGTTCGGTAACGATGGTCTCACTGTCTCTACAACTTGCTCAGTGAAATTGAATTGCGGGTGCAGATGCCCGCTACCTCCAGGGGGACGGGAAACTTAAATTCTCTTGGAGGGTTATATAAATTGCGACTAGAAAATTTACTATTATAATGTGGTGTAAATCCACCTAATAACCCATTATTTGAGCTCAAACAGCATGCTAAAAAGTAATTTCATTGCATGAAGCCTGTTTTATAATTTAAATTATTATTTTAATTAAGATAATAATATAATATTATATAGAGCTAGATATCTATGAATAATATAATATGAATTCATGTCTGAAGCGTAAATATTGAATGTAGAAAAAACTTCCCGTTTTATTTCTTTATGGGTCTTAATATCTATTTACGTATAGTGAAATTCTAAAGATATCATTAAGGTATTTTAGTAAAAACTAGGTAAACCCATTATTAACCAAGCCGCAGGCGGTTATTATTTTATTAATTAAATTATTGGAGGTTTTTCTTTGAAGAAAAATAACTTTTAGTGGGTAGAGGAAATTCAAAAAAGCGAAAGTCTTATTGTAATGATAAGAATAGGTTAATTTAACTAATCTGAAAAGATGCTGACTTTGAATTAGTGTTAAGGGTTTATTATTTGACGAATTTAGGTTAAAATACCTTATTTGAAACCCCTAAAATTAATTATTTAGTAATAGTCGGTATTAAAATCTCTAATAAAAATTAAAAGAAGAACAGATTAATCAATACCTATACCAGGTCCTAGAATCCAGAACAAGCTTTTCCAGGTCAGCTGTTAACAATTTCTTTTATTAAAATATTTTTTTACGATATACGTTATCATCTAACATACATTATAATTTAAATATGGAAAACAAATTAATAAATAGATATTTTACTAAAGCTAGACACAATTAAGTTTTAATGCCTTGACAAGTAACAGGATTAGTAGACGGTGAGGATGGATTTAATTGTTATATTTTAGACACAGATTTAACAAATCATAGTGTAAAATTAGAATTTAAAGTAACACAAAAAAAACATTCAGAAGGTGTTTTATATGAACTTCAAGAATATTTTGGTTGTGGGAGTGTAGTAATAGACAATAGAAAAACAGATACAAAAAAGTATCACGTTAATGGTTTCTCTGCTATTTTAGATAAAATTATCCCTCATTTTTAAAATTTTCCTTGTTTAACTTCTAAATTTTTAAATTTTAGAGATTGAAAAGAAATAGCTTTTATTCTGAAAAATAAAGAACATAAAACAATTAAAGGAATAGAACAAATTATATACTTATCTTCTCAAATGAATAAAAAAACGATCTTTTGAAGATAAATATAATTATTGTAAATCTTCTTTAGGATTAATTTTACTATCTAATGGATAATTTGATACAAAATATGAATTACCAGCTCAATGAGTTCAAAGTTGTTTTAGATGGTGAATCAGTATTTTATACTTATTTTTCTGAAAAAAACAGTAGAGGTAAAATTTCTCAAGGATGTGAATCTTCTTTTGAATTAGGTAAAAACAATCATGATATTGCTATTTTATTAGGTTTAAAAAATTCTTTAATGGAGGTTATATAAAACCTAAGTATAATTATGATAGTCTTTCTGAATGTAAAAATTCACGTTCAGTAAATAGATATGTTCTTAGAAATACTAATAATATTATTCAATTTGTTAATAAATATCCTATGCTAACTAGAAAACATTTAGATTATTTAGATTGAAAAATAATTGTAGAATTAAAAAATACTGGAGCTCATAAAACTTTAGATGGATTAACTTTAATAAAAAATATATTATATAATGTTAATTCTAAACGTGATTCTAATTTAACTGAATAATTAATTTTAAATATCTTAATAAAATAATAAACATTATAAACTTAATGCTTGAGCTGTATGCGATGAAAGTCGCACGTACAGTTCTTAGAGGATGTCAATGTTGTAAAACATGATGGAGCCTCAACAGACCCTATGCAGCTTTACTGTAGTTAGTTATCACAATGAATACAACTTCTGATTACTAGCGAATAGGCTTGTCGATAGACTAATAGTGGAAACCTTTGAATTAGAATTGACTCATTGTTTACCTTATATTTTAGAGGGAGAGTTGACTAATTGGCAGTTTGACTGGGGCGGTCGTCTTTAAAAAAGTAGCAAAGTACATCCGATTTTAAAAAATTATAAATAGCAAATAATTTATTTGTTATTCTCACATAAACATAGAATATTTTTAATTTAACTATTCTTGTCATTTTTCAATTTTTATTTGAATAAGGTATAGCTAGATGAGTTGAATGGAAATCAATCAACCAGTGAAGGGTTGTGCTGAGTGTAATGGCGAAAGCATGCCTAACTGAAAGACTTAGAAGTCTATAAGATACGTAAGTAGGGCATAGTGACCCCTCGATATATTATGGAATAGACGGGGATCAATCGATAATAAAAACAAATCCCTAAGATTTTGTAATTGAATTGTAATTAATAAAAATTTTACTTTATTTTTTCTATTTTCTATTTTTTCTTGAAGGACGGCCTAATTATAATATTATAATTAATTTCTCCGGGTGCCTTGGGCACTTTTATTCTAAATTCGTTATTTCTTTAATGTACCACCCCGCCGAAGGCGGCGCAGGCGTTTAATTCTTTATTTAGATATAATTCAATTTTAATTTTGTTTTTAATAGTACTGAATCTCGAGCTTTATTTATATAAAACAGCGGAAAGGCCTTAGGTATAAAAATGTTAAATGAAAATAATGAAATATTAGCTATATTTAATTCTATACAAAAAAGCTCTGAAGAAACAGGAATATCTAGAAATAGAATAAGTCGTTGTGCTAGAGGTATAAGGAATTCAATTATAGAAAAAGGAAAAATTTATAAATTTGAATATATTAAAGAATAAATAAGAAAATTCGTTTTTATTTTTACTGCTTTTACTAATCTTAAATTAAACTTTTGTCGCTTAAATTAGAAATAATTTTTAAGAAAATTGGGTTAATTTCAAGAAAGTCTCTAGATTAATTGTTATAATTAAATAGAGAAAATCTGAAGCGAAGGTAATTTCGATAGTACTATTTTATAGTATGAAATTATAACGTTCAACGACTAGTAGGTGAGTTCTATCCACAATAATCCTACCACGAAAGCCCAACAATTAATTTATTTCTAAGTACAGATAATTAATTGATGATATAGTCTGAACCAATTGGTAATAATTGGAAGCTTATAATTAAAAAAATAAGCGATAACATGTATTGAAAAGTTACGCTAGGGATAACAGGTTAATAGCTGGTGAGAGCACACATTGTGCCAGCTGTTTGACACCTCGATAGTTGAATGTCGAGTAAAATTAGTAATGATTTTTAAGAAAATTGGGTTAATTTCAAGAAAGTCTCTTAAATCTTTTATAAGTTAATACTCGATTTATACACAGAGATAACTTGAAGCGAAGGTAATTTCGACAGTACTATTTTATAGTATGAAATTATAACGTTCAACGACTAGTAGGTGAGTAATGTCAACAATAATCCTACCACGAAAGCCCAACAATTAATTTATTTCTAAGTACAGATAATTAATTGATGACATAGTCTGAACCAATTAGTGATAATTGGAAGCTTATATTACATATTTTAAGCGATAACAAAAATTGGTCGACTCATCCTATCCCCTGGGTGCAAAAGCTTGGAAGGGTTCGGCTGTTCGCCGATTAAAAGGGTACGCGAGTTGGGTTTATTTTATTTTCTTTAACAATCTTTTTTAATTTATATACTAAATTCAAAAATGAGAAAATAATATATATTAAATCTAATCTAATATTATATAATACAGGTTCCAAAAGAAAATTATTTTTATAATAATACAATGAATAATTCAATTATTAATAAAAATGAGAATAAATTAAGTAAATTACAAATTTTACCTGAAAACCTTCATTTTCTCTTCCGCCTTCGGCGGGGTGTTTATTCTTAATATTAATTTTTATATAAATCTAGTTAATATTACAATTTAGACTATCTAAATAGTGAGAATAAAGTGGAAAAAAATATATTTATTATATCCCGTCAACATTAATTTTAATGAATTAGATTTATTATGAACTGTATTAAGCCCCATCTTAGTTAGTAAATTATAATTTAAGCTGACTAATATGCAAACCGGATAAATTACAAGAAAGACTGAATCAGTTAATTTGTAGCCAAGCTTGATTAAATGAACTAATTATAAAATTAGTAAAATCAAGAAGGTTCAACGACTAATAGGTGAGTATCATTAACAATAAGCCTAACACGAATTTCCGGCATTAATAAATAAAATAATTTTATTAATGATGACATAGTCTGAACAGTAGCGTAAGTTACTGAAGTTTTGAATAAAGAGTCAATACGATAACATAATTGTTAATACGACGTGAGTCAGTATGGTCCCTATCTTCTGGAGGAAGAATAGTAAAAAGGGAACGACCTAACAGTACGAAAGGATCCATTGGTTATGTTTCTCTAGTGTACCAATTGTTGAAAAGTTATTCTATATTAATAGGAAACTTAATAGGCATAGTTGGGTAGCCACAAACATACTATTTAAGTGCTGAACGAATATCAAGCGCGAAATTACCCCCTAGATACTATCTCAGATTTATTTATTTCTTTTGATTTAAATAATTATCTGTTTTTATAAGAAATAGAACATTTCTAAATAGGATGCATATGAATATACTGTAAAGTATTTAGTTTAGCATTACTAATTTATTTATTAGACTTGAGGTTATAAATTGTCCGTGGTTTTAATTACTAACCAAACCCGCCGAAGGCGGAAAAGTATTTATTTAAATCTTTAAATCTTTAAATCTTTAATTTTAAATTTTGAAAATCTTTAAATCTTTATTTTTGTTTTGTTTTGAATTAAAGCACAAAATAAATTCGTTTTTGTTTTTTACAAATTTTTTGTTTTTACAAATTACAAATTTTTTTTACAAATTTTTTTGTTTTGTTTTTTACAAATTTTTTGTTTTTATTTTTGTTTGTTTTTGTTTTTTGTTTTTATTTTACAAATATTTTTGTTTTGTTTTTGTTTTTTTGTTTTTGTTTTTGTTTTTGTTTTTAATTAGTTTCTTATTAATAATTCTTTCTGATTTATTAACTAAATCTAATTTAATTTCAATTGAATATAATTAAGATAGTATTCTAATTTATATTAATTTAAGAAATAATAATATTATATTAAATTATTATTATATTATAATAATGAGCTCTTTATTTTTATTATTTAAAAAATATTTATTTAAAAATATCCGCATGCGCCGCCTTCGGCGGGGTTATACTTGAAAAGAATAATTTTTTTAACCTTAAGTTATTCTAACTATTTGTATAATTTAAGAAATAATTTTGTTTTATTTTTATTTTCTTTTTTATAATTTTTAAAATTTTTAATATAGTATAATATAATATAATTTAATATAATATAATTAATATAATATAATTTAATTTAATATAATATATTATATACAAAAAAGCTTCTTTGTTTTAATAGAATAGAAATTAAAATTCAATTTATTATTAATTAATTATCAATAATTTTTTTATCTCTAATATAGCTTAATTCAGAAAAATAATACTAATTTTACTAGGTCTAACATAAATAAAATTAATTCAATAACAAAATACAGATTTTTTTAATATTAAATATTTTATATTTTTATATTTGTTTTTTTATAAATTTTAATAATTAATCCGGGCGTAAATTTCGGTCGTATTATACGAATAATTTCTATTAACTATCATTATTGATTTAAGTTAATATTTTTAATTAATTTTCAATAGGCATATTTTTATTTTAATTACTTAAAATTATTATTATTATAATCTAATATTAAGTTTTATTTATTTTATTTAATTTAATTTTAATTTTCTTTTTTTAATATTATATTATATAATATTATATAATTTAATTTAATTTAATTTTAATTAAAAAAAATAATTTCTTTACCTATCAACCTATCATTAATTTATAGATACTAAAAATTTAATTTATTTACCTATCATTAATTTATAGATACTATAAATTTAATTTATTTATCTATTTTAAATTATATTGTTTTTATTTATATATTTTTTTTGGTACATTAATTTCTAATTAATTTCAAAATTGTCTTCGTTACTATTATATAGTACAAATTTAAAAAATAATAAAATATATAAAATTAACAATAAAAATGGTAAATAATTTTAATAATATATCTAATATTTTTTTAATAAATTCTCCCTTAGAACAATTTGAAGTAAGTAATTTAATAAGTATAAATGCACCTTTATTAGGTTATTTAAATATAACTTTAAGTAATTTAGCTTTATATTCAATAATAGTATTTATATTAATTATAGCAATACATTTTATGGGTAATAATGAAACTAAAATTTTACCTTCTAAATGAAGTATAGCATTAGAAAGTATATTTATAACAATTAATTCAATGGTTAGAGAACAATTAGGTAAAGAAATTTATTTACCTTTTATTTATTCTTTATTCTTTTTTATATTAATAGTAAATTTAATAGGTAATATTCCTTATTCATATACAATAACAACATCAGTAATAGTAACAATAGGTTTATCTTTTACTATACTTACTGGTGTTACAATATTAGGTTTATATTTACATAAATTTAATTTCTTTTCATATTTTGTACCTTCGGGAACTCCTTTAGTCTTAGTACCTCTATTAGTTATTATTGAAACTGTTTCATATTTAGCTAGAGCTCTATCTTTAGGAATAAGATTATTTGCTAATATGGTTGCTGGACACTCTTTATTAAAAATTTTATCTACTTTCTTATATCAAATGTTTAGTAGTAGTTATATTTTTGCTTTATTGACTCTATTACCTTTTGCTTTATTCTTAGCATTATGTGGATTAGAAGTAGCTGTTTCTATAATACAAGCTTATGTATTTGTATTATTAGTTATGTCTTATATTAAAGATGCTATTTATCTACATTAATTTTATTTTTATATTATTATAAATTATCTCTTTATATACTTATATAAAATTTATAAATTTCTAAAATTCTAAAATATCTATTTTTAACATAGTTAGTTATATTAAAATAATTTTATTATTAATTCTCTATCTTATATTTTATATTTAATTAAATAAGTATTATCATTTAAGTATTTTTATACTATAATATACTATAATATAATATAATTTAATATAATTTAATATAATTTAATATAATTTAATATCCCCACCATTTGTTTTTTGTTTTTATATTATTAATTAATATTAAAATTTAATAATTATAAATTATATATTTATATTATTTATCATTATTTTAATAATAATTCTTATATTTTGTTTTTATATTAATTATTTTATTTAGATTAATTCTATTAATTAAATTAATTAAGTTAATTAAATTTAAAATTCTAAATTCTAAATAATAAATTATAAATTATAAATAAATATAAGTAAGTAATTATATATAAACTATTTATATATTATTAACTTAATTTAACTAATGTTTTAATATTTATAATTAAAAATATTTAGTTTAATAATAATTTTATTTTTATTATTTAAATACTTTTTAGTAATAATTATTTTATACTTTTTAGTAATAATTATTTTATTTTATTATTAAAACTTAAACAATACTGTTATTTTATTTATTTGTGTTAATAAAATAAGACTCTCTATTTTTGGTTTTGGTTTAAACCGTTGTTTTTTGTTTTTATTTTTTGTTTTTGTTGTTTTCTTTTTTGTTTTTACAAATTTTTTGTTTTTATTCTGTTGTTTTTCTTTTTGTTTTTGTGTTTGTTTGTTTTTGTTTTTTTGTTTTAATCCATCCTTATATTATATTATACTATATTATACTATATTATACTATACTATTTTATTATATAATATACACTATACTATAATATATTATACTACATTATACTATACTAGACTATAATATACTATATTATTATATAATATACTATAATATACTTTCTGGTGCAGTGCTTTTTTGGTATAGTAAATACCTACGGAGCGGAGCGGTGCTGCAATTCGGTGGGGTTCTTATTTCTATTTTATAATTTATATAAGGAATAGTTTTCATTGGTAAGTTAAGGCGATTGCTAATTGTTCGGGGTAAAATCCCTTAGGTGTTCGAATCACCTCTATTCCATACTACAATATTAATAATTTACCTAAATTAAATTATAATAATAATAAATTATATTATACTGTTAATAAGTTAACAAATTTTAATATAATTAACAAAACCATTAATAATATTTTATTTTAATTAAAAATAAGAATAAAAATTAAATTAAAATAAATCTAACTTTAAAAAGAAAATAAAAAGAAAATAAAACAAAATTAATAAATAAAAGAATAAATTAAAAATAAGATAAATCTAACTTTAAAAAGAAAATTAAAAGAAAATTAAAAATAAATTAATAAATAAAAGAATAAATTAAAAATAAGATAAATCTAACTTTAAAAAGAAAATTAAAAGAAAATTAAAAATAAAAATCAATTTGTTGTGTTTGTTTGTTTTTGTTGTTTTAAATAAGTGCAGAAATAGCAGAATAAAAATACAGTAAAACACGAAACTAAAGAAAATTAGTCAGTGTTAACATGAGTAAACACTTAATTTAAAAATGGATTGGCGTATATTTTCTACTAATGCTAAGGAAATTGGAACCCTTTATCTAGTCTTTGCTATATTTGCTGGTATGATAGCTACAGCTTTTTCTGTTCTGATTAGATTAGAATTATCCGCTCCTGGGGTACAATTTTTACAAGGTGATCATCAATTATTTAATGTTGTGATTACTTCACACGCGCTGATCATGTTATTTTTTATGGTCAACAAATTGCAAATGTTAAATTTATTTACAGTCTTAAAAGTACAAAATTACCATACTATTGTAACAGTTGGTAATAATAATTAAAATGATAATAATTCAAGTGATTCCTTTAAATAAAAACAAAATTATACTAAAGTTATAGTAACAGATCCTTATTATAATAGAGATATAATAGCTAGAGTAACAACAAAACAAAAAGGTGTTTAGGTTTTAGATTCATTAAATGGCAAAGTGTGGGTCATTCTATTAATTTGTATAATCGTATTTCTTCTTATTTTATGCCCTCTATATTAAAAACTACAGAACGAAGAGTTCTTAGATATCTAAATAAATATGGTTTTACTAATATAAAATTAACTATTTATATTATGGATAATTCAGTTAAGTTAGAAAAAGTAGTGGAATTAGAACAATATTTTATAAACAGTTTAAAGCCTAATTTAAATATAGATTTAGTAGCTAGTAGCTCTAGATATCATGAGCCTATGAATCAAGAAATACGATAACGATTAAGAAAACAAAGAGGAACACCCGTTTTTACGTATGATGTTAAAGATTTTACTTTATTATATATTTTTGACTCTAAAACCTATATGTTTAGTTCAATAAATATACAACATAAAACCCTTGAGGTTTGTTTATATTCTGGAAAAAATATACTTAGATGCTTTTTTTCTTATCTTTAGATCTAATTGAATAAAGTACTAGTACTAATTTATTAACCTTAGATGAAATTAAGAGTCTTGTTTTAAAAACGAGAGATTTATCAAGTTAAGCATCCAGCATCCAAAACTATTCTAGCTGAATTTAAAGATGATTCTAGTTTAAATAAAAAATTTAGTTCATTAAAATATTTAGCTAAGGAACTTACAGGAGATCGACAAGTAATTAGAGAATATTTAAAGGGCAATAATTCTGGTTATTTCCGATAAAAATTAAATTTTAGTTATGTAAGCTCTGATAATAAATAAATTATTTATTTATATTTAAATATTTTTAACATATTAATTTATTAATTTTTGTTTTTTAATAAATAGGCATGGCCGGATAATATAGAAATATATTTTTTTTCTTTTCACTATATGCTGGAAAATTTGTTAGAATAAGAAACGATCAGCAGGAAACCGATATACCTTTTCTGTTTCGATGCTTTAATTTTGTTATTGCCAGCGGAAGAGTTGTATAAGTAGGTTCCTCAGAGACTATACGTGAATACCCTACGGTGTGGTAAAGATATAGTCCAAACGTTAGTGAAACTAACGATAATTGTATGCCAGCATTAATTGGAGGTTTTGGGAATTATTTCTTACCTATTCATCTAGGTGCTCCGGATTACTTTAAATATTTGCCAGCCTGGGCTTATAATTTATACTGTGGCGATACCTCTTCTTATTCTATTGAGAATAATAATTACAATCATCTTGCTTCCTCTTCTGATTTGTCTAATATTAAAGATAATATTTTTAATTTTAATTCTATTGGTCCATACTTAACTGGTTTATTTGAAGCTGATGGTCATATATATTTATCTAAACAAATAAATTCAAAAGGTAAAATAACCACCCAGTATATAGCTATAACTTTTGTTAACAAAGATTTACCTTTAGTAAATAAATTTATAGAATTATTTGGGGGTAGATTACGGTTTAAAAATAAAGAAAATGCTATAGTTTGGATAATAAACGTTCATACAGAATTAGTAAATTTAATAAATTTAATGAATGGTAATCTAAGAACACCTAAAATAAATCAATTTAATGACTTAATTACATATTTAAATGACAAATATCATTACAATATTCCGGTTTATTCTCAAGATACTAGCGATTTAAATACTAATGGATGGCTAGCTGGATTTATAGATGCTGATGGAGGATTTAAGATTCGTTATACTGAAAAACGGATAGAAGAAAATAGTAATAAAGTTTTAACAAAGGGAAGAATAGAAGTACGTTTTGCTTTAGAACAACAACAATATTTACCTTATAATAATCAATCATATAAACCAATAATGCTTAAAATACAGTCTTTTTTTGGTATTACTACTGAATTAAAAATTTCAAAACATAATATAGATAAGACTTATTGGATAATAGAGATTACTAGTTTAAATAAATTAAATCTTCTTATTCAATATTTAAATAATTATCCTTTATTAACAGCTAAACGAAATGATTTTGACGACTGGTTAAAGCTTTATCATTTAATGATAGATAAAAAACATTTAACTGAAGATGGAAAATTATTGATTAAAAAGATAAAATCGAATATGAATAAAAAACGTGAAAAATTTAACTGAGGTCATTTAAATTATATGCCCCGGTCGACAAATAATGTACAGTAGTCCTTTTTATAGTAACCCTATAATTATAATCAGGTTAATTACAAAGAAATCTTAATATTATAAATTAATAAGATAATTTGCAGCGAAGTTTAATTAAGCTTATAACTCTCTAAAATTTAATTTAATTTAGATAAATAATTAAAAACGTTCAACGACTAGAAAGTGAGTAATGCTAAACAATAATCTTTCCACGAAAACCCGACAATTCTATACAAATTATATAATTGATGACATAGTCTGAACCTAATAGTGATATTAGGAAATAAGGATAAAGAGCCTTATGATAACATAATTGATGGCAAACAAAAATGAAAAATATTTAAAATCTCTTAAATTTAACTCCCTTGTAAGGGGAGGTGCGCCCAGCAGGCCAGGTCTATTAGCTGTAGCTTTAACAGAAGTATGGGCTTTGGCTAATAATTTTTTTTATTATTCTACTTATACTAAAAATACTATACAAAAAGATCAAAATTTAGGTTATTATTTAGCTGGTTTAATCGAGGGTGATGGTTATATTAGTATTACTAATGAAAATAGAGTAATATTAGGTATAACTTTTAATATTAAAGAGAAACCTTTAGCCGAAAAACTATTGAAATATTTAGGTAAAGGTAGTATTATTAGAAGAAAAAGTAATAGCATAGAATTACGAATTTCATCCGTAAAAACATTACACAAAATTATAATTCTCATTAATGGTAAATTTAGAACACCAAAAATAGATCAATTTTATAAATTAATAAATTGAATGAATAAAAATCATTTAAACAAGAATATACCTAAATTACCTTTAGATAGTTCAACTTTACATAATAATAGTTGGTTAGCTGGTTTTATAGATGCTGATGGTTGTTTTTATATTAGATATTCTTTAAAACAAATTATTTGTAAATTTAGTTTAGAACAACGTATGATTTACCCTAAAACTCAAGAAAATTATAATTTAATTTTAGATCAAATTTGCTCCTTTTTAAATGTAAAATTATTTCACAGAAGTCGATTGAGATATAAAGATTCTTATTATATAATAAGAGTAGAAAACCAAAATTCAATAAAAATATTAATAAATTATTTAGATAATTATTCTTTATTAAGTAGTAAGTATTTAGATTTTTTAGATTGAAAGAAAGCTTTTAAAGAAATTTTGAATAAAAGTCAATTTACAGTAGAAGGGAGAAATATAGTATATTTAGCAAAAATTAATATGAATAATAAAAGAAATTATTTCAATTGGGATCATTTAAATTTTTTTTAAATGCCTAAAATTTTAGTAATAAGATTTATAAGTACTTAGCTATTTGCGTGGAATTCCTCGAAGAATTTGTTTTAACGAAGAGAACAGATATAAAATACTCTTAATAAAAATCTTGTTTAATTACTTGATTTTCAGTTGTTTTAACGACTTTTTATTTGTAAAAATTTTTATATACAAAGCTTAATTTATTTAAGCGTAAGGGGAGAATATGCAGGAAACCAAGAGAGAATGATAAATTAACGATTCTCCTAGTAGGATCCTCAGAGACTTTAATATATTAGTAGCTAGTTAATTAATATATTAGGAATGTATAATTATGTATACATTAATACGCTAAGCTCCAACTTGTTTTAAGTAAACTAGATACTTATAATATTATATAAAAGTTGGATGAAGACATAGTCCAATTAAGTAAGAAATTACTTATATAAATTTGATTTCCGAGATTAAATAATATCTCATTTTGACTGTTACCACCTTCATTAATTCTATTATTACTTAGTGCTTTAGTAGAAAGTGGAGCTGGTACAGGATGAACAGTTTGGATTTTTGTATTAATTATTTCTGATAATTTAGTAATTGTAGATAAGCTGTTATATTATAGTAATATAATTTTAGAAAACCTCACTCGATGCGAGAAAGTTATTCAAATCGGAAGTAAATGCTCAGACTTTATAGACTTTAATTTACAAGCGAGAAAAAATTTTACTGACAGGGATACTATTCGCCTAGGAAATAACGAAAATTTATTTGTTTTAGCGGACTCTAATCAATACCCACAAATAAATACAATCAAACTTTCCTATCAGAGACTTAACGTGGGGCATCTTATTTCTAATTTTTCAACCTTTAACATTAATAAAAATTCATTATCTGAAAATACAGAAATGTTTTATCAATGGTTAGTTGGTTTTACAGACGGAGATGGTTCATTTTCTGTTATTCGCCAAAAAAATAGTTGGTCTTTAGTTTATAAATTAGGACAAAGTACATATAATTTAAGAGTTTTACATTTTATTAAAAAACAATTGGGTGTAGGTAGAATTTATATAGAAAAAAATGGTAAAATTGCCCATTTTAGAATTAGAGATTTTAATACAATAACTAAAATAATAATTCCAATATTTGATAAATATCCACTTCTAACTAGTAAATCTTTTAAGTATACTATTTTTAAAAATGCTCATATTATTTTAGATAATAAATTTTTAACAACAGTGGAAAAAAATACACTTATTACTGATTTAATTAATAAAAATATACCTCAAAATTATATTGCTCCTGCTTTTTCTTGTGAAAAATTAAATATTAAAAATTTAAACTTTGAAATAGCTAATAAAATTATGAGTAAAAGTTGATTAATAGGTTTTACCGAAGCTGAAGGTAGTTTTACCGCCTGCGGCGGGGTTCAAACAGATAAATCTAGACTGGTCCATGGTTTTGAAATAACCCAAAAACTAGATGAAATTGTATTACTTTGTATTAAACATTTACTACATATTAAAACTAAAGTTCAATTTAAAAAAGCAGGCTATTATTCTTTATCTACCACTAATTCACGTGCTATTGAAAATATTATTCTATATTTTAAAGATACAATGAAGGGCATGAAATCCGTAGAATACAGAATTTGAACTCGATCTTATGTTAAACATAAAGGGGATTTTAGAAATTTAAATAAAATTTGGAATAATGTTAGAATTATGAGAACTAGATATTTAACCTTAGATTTATGATATAAGATGAAGGAATAGTCCGATCTCTAGTGAGAATTAGAGAGTGTAATGATAGTATTCAATTTATTAAATTTTATTGAATATGAGATTATCAACTAAACATAAATGTTATCCTCCTTTATCTGGAATACAAGCTCACTCGGGTGCTTCTGTGGATTTAGCTATCTTCAGTTTACACCTTTCGGGAGTTTCTTCTTTATTAGGAGCTATTAATTCAACGTTTAGTTTTTGTTTTTTTAACGTTCCCGATTACGATATTTGTTTCTCTTTTACATTTTTGTTTATAAAAACACCAATAAGCTTTACCAAAAATTGTTTGTTTAGTTCTAAGTGTAAGTCAAATAATAAAAATGATAAGCATAAATGAAAAAGCATTTTAGGAAAAAGCGGCTCTATTCAATATGCTCATAAATTAGCAAATGAGCAAATTAAAAGTGGTAAACCCGTAAATTCTCATATAATTAATGACATTTTAGCTTATTGTAATATTAAAATTACTGAAGATATGTTAAAAAATTTAATTAATGCTCCAAGGTTAGTTCTAACTGATTTAGATACAGATGAATCAATAAAAATTCTTAAAGATAATATTGGATCATCATCTTATAAAGTTCAGATACCTGGAGTTTACATTTTTAAATATAAACAGAATAATATAGAACAAAAATATGTTAGTTCATCTTCACAGTTAGCTATTAGATTGTTTGGCTATCTAAAAATAAGAGGTAAAAGTATAGGAAAATTAAAACCTCTCCTAAATAAGGACAAATTCTCAAAATTTACTTTAGAGGTTATACCTTTGCATAATAATTCTAATTTTAGATCTGAAATAGTATTAGAACAATATTATTTATTAGATCCTAGTTTTAATTTAAATACTATTAAAGTAGCAAATAATCCTAGTGGTTCTAATGCAAAACCTTTATACATGTACAATAGAGATAAAACCATATTGTATTATTCTTCTATGCAACAAATAGATTTTATAAAAAATCTTAATATTAATAATTTTACATTTACTAAACATTTAAAAAAAGGTACTTATTATTTAGGTAAATATCTATTTACTAGTAATCCTGAATTATCAGCTAAAGTTAAAGATATTTCTCTATTAGATTTAGCTTTACAGTTGGAAAAAGATAGATTAAAATTTAATACAAATAAACCTTTAAATAGTTTAAGTAAATCCTTAATAGTAATTGATGCTAACAATAATATCAAACTGTTTTTTAGTATTGGTAAATGTATAGAATATTTAAGAAAAAAAGGTTTACCCGCTACACAAACAACATTAGTTAAATATATAAATACAGATAAAGCTTATCATGGTTATTTTTATAAATATGTATAAAATTAAATATATACTCATCGGCTTGGGATTAATATAAAATTTCTAACTGTATGCTGGAACATCCTAAAGACTTGAATACCTTTAATGTAACAGATTGTATAAATCCAAGGAAAAAATAACAAGTATGTAACAATGGACAATCAGCAGGAAACCAATACTATATTAAAAAATTTAGTAAAATCCTCAGAGATTATACGTTAGACACCGTTTCAATTTAGAAACGCTGATGATATAGTCCACAATATTAATAGTTAAATAATTTCACTATTATACGTGTCATTACGACTGTTTTAAATATGAAAACAAATGGGATGAGTTTACATAAATTACCTTTATTTGTTTGAAGTGTATTTGTTACTGCAATATTACTTTTATTAGCTCTACCTGTGTTAGCCGGTGGAATTTCAATGTTGTTAACAGATCGAAATTTTAATACAAGTTTTTATGACCCCGCCGCCGGAGGGGATCCGATATTATATCAGCATCTTTTCTCAAATTTAAATAATTTAATCACAAGTTATTCTATAGTACCATTTAGTAAATATTATCAAATTAATTCTAAATTTTATGGGAAAAATAACCAACCTACTCCTGAATTCTTAACTTGGTTTATAGGTTTTGCAGAGGGTGATGGTTCATTTACTAAAGCTTCAAGAGGGGATTTATATTTTGTAATAACTCAAGACACTCGGGATAAACAAATATTAGACTATATCCAAAAACAATTAAATATGGGTAAAGTTATAACTCAAGGTAAAACTACTTCTCGATTTATAATACAAGAGAAATTAGACCTTTATCTAATAGCCTTAATTTTTAACGGTGAAATACGAACACCTAGTAAACTAAAATCATTTAATGAGTTTCTAAATAGTTTAAATAATAAGAATATTCGTTTAGTTAATTCACGAAAACTTAAAGAATTCGGATTTAATAATAAAGATAACTGTTTCGACAAAATTCAATCAACTGATAAACCAAAAGATCTAAGCTTAAGTGACAATTGATTAATCGGTTTTGTAGATGCAGAGGGATGTTTTCATGTTTCGTTTTCGGAAAAAAATAAAAGTTCATTCAAATTTTTATTCAATTTAGCTCAAAAAGGAGAAGATAATAAGGAAGTAATATTACAAAAATTAATCTCACTATTTGGAGTAGGAACCGTTAATAAACATTTTCACGAAGATAATTGGAGTTTTAGAGTTAATGGTTTATCTAATTCAAAAGTTATTATGGATTATTTTGATAAATTTAACTATACTTTCCTTACGAAGAAATATAATAGTTATTTACTATGGAAATTTATTCATAAACAAATTCAAAATCTAGAACATTTAGACCCAATAAAAAGACAGAAATTGATTAATTTATCTAAAACTGTAAATAATTATTCTGATTAAAACCGATAAATGGGAAAAGTGCAGATAGTAGTTAGTTTGTAAAAACTAAATAATACCTTCCCTTAGCATACCCTTCATTTTTCTATAAATATAACAAAAATGGTCTCTAAGGATTTCAATTATTATTCCTCTTTTCTAAAATTTTAGATTATAATAATTAGTAAGGTATTATAAAAATAATATTAGCAGATGCTTGATCAAATATTAATTAATGATCATTTTATGATATTATATATCAAAAAGACTATATTATTGTTTCTTTCTTAAGAAGCTACTATCTAGTCATAATCATATAATCTAAGTAACTATTATAAGAAATTAGATTGTAATAATTTATTTATTATTATAAATGATTAATTATCCTGCCAAGGTTAATGTATAAGTATAAATTATATAATAATCTCTATACTTATGTGGCTACACTAGTGTTAACGGTTAATAGAATATTAATTTAATTTATTGTTTATTCTAAAGACCGTCGGTTAAATAATAAACCGCTACAGACTGGGTCACTGGTGGGTATCTGAAAGGATGCTTAATGTACAGTCGGTTTCTCTGAACTATTAAACTTCACATAACTATCTTTTATATAATATTTTGTACTTTCAGTCTAAGATTTTATTAGGGGATAGTAAAGAAACTTTATTGAGATTTATTTATAAATTTAAGTTTAGATAATATGGATTCTTCGGTCACAGATGGCCCTACTTAGGAGAAATCCTAAATATGAATTGCGCTGTATGCTGGAACCATCTAGGAACTATGGGTACTAATAGTGTAAGTCTAATTTCAATATTAGCCACTAGGGTAAAAATCTCACAGGTCTGTAAATGGAATCAGCCGGTAACCAACGATAGAAATTATTCTTCTTATCTAGTAGGAACCTCAGAGACTACACGCGTAACATCCTTTGGTTTACACGAAACCCAGTTCAATCAATGGTTAGCAGGACTGATAGACGGGGACGGTTGTTTGCTAGTTAGTAAAGCTGATTATTCTAGTTGTGAAATTACTGTGGATCTTGCGGATGAACGTATGTTACGTATTATTCAAAATAAATTAGGTGGAAGTATAAAACCTCGTTCCGGAGTTCAAGCTATTCGTTGACGGTTACACAATCGATCGGGTATGATAGCTTTGGTTAATCGAATAAATGGTTATATCCGACACAGTAGCCGATTAGTTCAACTTAATCGTGTATGTGCTGTACTAGGTGTGCAACTTTTAAGCCCTGATACTTTACATAACAAACATGGTTGGTTTGCTGGGTTTTTTGATAGTGATGGAACTATTGGTTATTACTTTAAAGGTCCTTATAATAATCCACAGTTAACTTTAAGTGTTACTAATAAGCTATATGTTGATGTTGCACATTTTAGGACTTATTTGGGGGGTGATGTTTACTTTGATAAAGCTAAAAATGGTTATTATAAATGAACTATTCAATCAGATAAAGATTGCTCCCTCTTCCTTGATTATATAAGAGTATGTCCCTCTCAATCTATTAAACGAAATCGTTTATTCTTGATTAAGGAGTATTACCGACTTGTAGCACTTAAAGGTCACAAAGCTTCAGATAACTCAGTATTACACAAAGCTTGAATTAACTTTAACCGTAAATGGAAGTAACCAAGGGATGATGATATAGTCCTTGCCTTAGGCAAACATCCAGAAGTCGTACTGTTTGAAACGTTATACTACGAATTAGATATAGGCTTCTTAATTTAGCTGTATGCTGGAATAACCTATTCTATTTTTTATATACAGAAATGGTTTAATTACCCCATTAGAAGTTTTATATTTACTAACATGGTAACAATATTAAACTTAGGTCAATCAGCAGGTAACAATTCGTAATTAATTGGTTCCTCAGAGACTATATGCAAAAACATTGAGGGGTCTGAGCCTAGTATCGAAGTATCTAATAATAACACCTTCCTAGATAAATTAGCACATTCTGAGGTAAACAAAAGTTAAAATATTAAGTTAATTTCTAATCATGTTCCAACTCATACTAAGCCTTTAACAGACGAAGATTTTGGTCATTACTTAGCAGGTTTAATTGTCGGCGATGGCTCAATCGGAAAACGGAGTATGGTTATAGCGTTTAATTATTTGGATGCTTCATTGGCTTATTATATTAAAAGAAGATTGAATTATGGTTCAGTAAAGAAAGTAAAAAATAAAAATGCTGTTGTTTTTGTAATACATAATCGTGAGGGATTAGATAAAATTATAAATCTAGTAAATGGTAAACTAAGAATTCAATACAAAATTGATGATATAGAAAAACAGATACTAAATGTGTATAAAACCCCTCTAGAAATAAAAGAGAAACTTCACATAAATACTTCCTCAGATTTAAATAATTATTGATTAGCCGGTTTCATCGATGCAGATGGTAGCTTCCAAATAAAAATCTTAAACCGAGTTAATTCTAAGCTAAATACCAGTATTGAAATTAGATTATACTTATAAATTGATCAAAAAACACGTCTATTACTGGATCTTATTACAGATAAGTTAGGTGGTAACATTGATTATAGAAAAAGCCAAGATACTTACTATTATAATTCCTCTAGTTTTGGTTCCGCTAAAAAGGCTATAAAATATCTAGATCGATATCATATGCTATCAAGTAAGTATTTAAATTATCTAAAATGGAGAAAGGCTTATATTTTAGTTCAAAGTAAAAAACACCTTACTCCGGAAGGAAAAAATAAGATTTTTAAATTACAAATTTCTATGAATAGTTATTCCAAGGAAACATTAGATACTGTTTTAGATTCAATGTAAGAGATAGTCCTAACAAGGGTGTAAGCTCTTGAGTATTAATTTTAATAGATCCATAGTTCTTTATTTTATCCGCCTACGGCGGGGAGCAATGTGACTATTAGATTAATCAAAATTATTGTTATATTTTAATTATACCTGGATTCGGTATAGTGAGTCATATCGTATCAACATTTTCAGGTAAACCAATATTCGGTCACAGATGGCCCTAAATATAAAATTGATATTTTGAAACATACTATATGCAGGAAACTAAGTATTAATTATAAACAAAATACTATACTAGTAAGTCACACATTTTCTTTTTTAAAAAAATATTTTAATGAAAATATAAGTGTCTGTATATCTACTTATTTAAATAGAGTAGTCTTCACTATCGTTTTAGTGTTGGTAAAAATTTTTGTTTATTCTTACAATCCGCAAATAACCAACGCACATATATTTAAAATATATAAATCCGATATTACATTGAATAAAGGATTAAGCATGCTAGTAGGAATTTCAGAGACTATACGTATGTGATTTTTCAAATTTTTTCTTTATTTAAAATTTAAATATTCTACTATTTCAACCTTAAATACTAATACTAATATTAATAATAATAATGATAAATTAACTAATTTAAAATTTAAAGATAGTAATAAAATATTTAATCAATGATTAGCTGGACTAATTGATGGTGAAATAAGAAATCCTGTTAGATTAGTTCAATTAAATAAAATTTGTGAAAAA
>Ga0193708_1000030_pt1 | contig 32129 bp, 30 predicted proteins | sample H3c1metaG_FD_160570 | JGI IMG/M metagenome (GOLD analysis project Ga0193708, IMG submission 160570) | Soil microbial communities from a riparian zone of the East river system, Colorado, United States - H3c1 | ecosystem: Environmental > Terrestrial > Soil > Riparian zone | place: USA: East River...
AACACCCAGGGTTACATAAGGCGTGAACATATAATCAGGATCATTGGGAATGAATTTAAAGAAATTAAAATCGCCCTGCACAGCCACTTCCCATATATTGGAATTGAAGCTCAGGTTCCTGAGTTTCTGGTAGTCATTTTTACTATAGGTATCACTATAGCCAACCTGAGCATAATGTGCACTGATACGCATGCCTACATAATTACCGAACTGCTTGCGGAAAAAAGCGCCTAATGCGGGTTTAGGGCGGTTGATCCCTACCCTCGTATTAAGGTCGCCGAAATAATGTGCGGCGCCAACGGTAATACCGAACTCACCTTTTTGCACATATTCATAGCGCTCATTACGCTGGGCACTGGCATTAACAGCCATTGACGTGATAAATAAAATGATCAGGGATTTCATTCTCATAGTATGCAAATTAAAGAATTGTTTTGTAAAACGGGAAGTTTAGTGATTTGTGATAAAGGCTTTGTTAAAGGTTCTTATCAGGGCGCCTGTTTTTCTATTCTTAGCCCCACGCTCATGATACCAAGCAGGGGGTTATCCCTCATTATATGGGAAATGCTGAAATTATAATTTCCTGCCTGCTTAAACCGCCTCGGCTGACCGTTCAGTAATTTCCTTACTTCCCATATATCATTCATGCCGCTACCCTCCCAGCCATTGGCATCATCACCCAGTTGAAGGTCAACTTTTTGTATATGAAGACTATCACCCGGTGGTTGCAGGCCAATATTGAGCCATATATTATTATATTTATAGGCATCGGTATGGCGTAGCACCAGGTATATATTATATGCAGAGACAGTATCCTTTATCAAAAAGCTGCCGGTAGCTTTAAAACTGTTTTGCCATTCATATTTTGGAATTACCGTGTTTTTTTCAAAAACATCTGTGTGGATGCAGGAATAAAGCAGCAGGCTGCAGGTTACGAAAGAAATGAAAATTATTTTTAACCTCGTTTTGAATTTCATAATATTAAAAATAATGACCGGCCCTTAGTCTGTATGCCGGCAATTATAATGAATTAAAGTGCATTCAATACCTGCTCTTTTGCCTTTTCGAGTTCATCCTTCATTTTTACTACACATTTTTGAATGTCTGCATCATATGCCTTGCTGCCGGTAGTATTGATCTCCCGGCCTATCTCCTGTAAAATAAAGGATAATTTTTTCCCTTTTCCCTCTCCTGTTTCGGTTAAAATGGATTTAAAATATTCGCAATGCTGGCGCAGCCTGATCTGTTCTTCATGAATATCTATCTTCTCCATGTAATAAATGAGTTCCTGTTCCATGCGGTTATTATCAATATTCTCCTTTCCCACATTTTTTTCCAGTAAGAGATTTATCTCGTCTTTGATGCGTTTTTTGCGGTTGGGTTCAAGTACCAGGATCGCTTCCTCCTGTTCATTAATATTATTAATACGCTTTATGAGGTCTTTTTCAAGTGAGGCCCCTTCTTCCCCCCTGTGCTGGTTGAGGTCATTTAAAGCGGCCTGTAAAACCTTGCTGAATTCAGCAAAGTCGGGTTCACTTAAAATATCATTGGTTGGTGTTACAACTTCCGGCAACCGGAGCAGGGCACTCAGTACCGAGTTGGTATCAATATTCAATTCGCCTGCAAGTTTTTCTATCTGGATATAATAAGCCTTTATCAGGTCGGTATTTATATTAACAGGTTTTGAGGTTCCGTTTTGCTTAATGGTAACCGTGCAATCGATGGTACCTCTTATTAAATGTTCCTGTAAGGTATTCCTGATCTCGAATTCATACGGCCTTAATAAAGGAGGAAGTTTAAGCTGCAGTTCGAATTGTTTTCCATTAAGCGCTTTTATCTCAACCAAAAATGTTTTTTCATTTACTGTTTGCTCCGCTCTTCCAAACCCTGTCATTGATTTAAGCATGTGTCATCATTTAGCCTGCAAGTTACAGGATAAAGTTATGAGTTGACGGGTGGATATTCTGCAAAAGGCCTGAAGCCCATAATACTTTCGGGTTTATCCAATGGTTCAAATCCGAATTGTTTATACAGGCCATGGGCATCCCTGGTTGCAAGCATCCACCTGCGGAATCCCTGGAGATGCGGATGCTTCATTATTTCCATCATCAGCCATTTACTTAATCCTTTGCCGCGGTATTCTTCTGTAATAAAAACATCAGCCAGGTATCCAAATGTTGCATGGTCTGTAATTACTCTTGCAAAACCAAATTGCTTTTCTTTATCGTACAAACCAAAACAAAATGATCCTTCAATACTTTTCTTTACCACATCAATTGGAATGTTTTTCGCCCAGTAACTTTCATTACTGAGATAGTTATGAATGAACGGGATATCCAGTTTTGTTTTATCTGTACTAATGAGAAGATCATTTTTTTCAGCTTCGCGAATTTTCATTTTTTACCGGTTATAAAATTTTAAAGTAAGGCATATTTAAAATAATAAAGCCCGACTTTTAATAGTCGAGCTTTGCTATATAGACGGGTTAGTAAGTACCGGGAACCAAATTCCCTACACAATATTAAAAATAATTTTCCCTAACAGAAAAATATTTCTCAAGAATTTTATTAACATTTTTTTTTGTGCTGTGGATAAGGGGTAATGAATTTGCTGCATTTTAACAGGGATTGATGAGAAAAAAATCACCGGTCAATTCATGATCCGGATGCAATTGAAAAATCACAATCGCCTGTAATTACTGATTTTACTGGTCTTACAGCAGATCCAATTATTTTTCATCGCGGTAATTATTTCAATAACGCAGGTTTTATTTTTTTTACGGGCCTTATTTTAAAAGTTTTTTTGATGGCTTTTTGCTGAAAAAATATTTTTAAAAATATTTCTGCCAAATGCTTAATTATGGCTCATTTTTTAGTTTTTGGGGTAAAATCAAGTAAATGCAAAGCACTGTACCTTTGCTGAAATTTTAAAGTTATGCAATTCCCTTCTCCCGTTTCTCTGCAGTGGATCTCCGAATTCATCAATGCAAAAATGATCGGTAACAGCAACGCTGATGCAACAGGTATAAATGAACTGCATAAAGTTGAGCAAGGCGATCTTGTGTTCGTAGATCATCCGAAATATTATGACAAATGCCTCAACAGCGCAGCAAGTTTTATCATCATTAATAAAGAAACAAATATCCCGGAAGGAAAAGCTTTACTGATCGTTGATAATCCTTTTGAAGCGTATTGTAAGATCGTAAATCATTTCCGCCCGTTTGAACCCTCATCAAAAATGATAAGTAATTCCGCGGTGATTGGTGAAGGAAGTTTTATTTACCCGGGAACATTTATCGGCAATCATGTAAGCATTGGAAAAAATTCTATTATTCATCCTAATGTCAGTATCATGGATCATTGCATCATTGGCGATAATGTTATCATCCAGGCAGGCACGGTCATCGGCAGCGATGCCTTTTATTATAACACAAAAAAAGACCGTGAGCTATGGTATAAAAAAATGCCCAGTTGCGGAAGAGTGATCATAGAAGACAATGTAGAGATAGGAGCAGGCTGTACCATCGACAGGGGGGTAAGCCATGATACCATAATAGGCAGGGGAAGCAAGTTTGATAATATGATACATATTGGCCATGACACCGTAACGGGGAAAAACTGCCTTTTAGCCGGGCAGGTAGGTATTGCGGGAGTGGTAACACTTGAAGATGGCGTAACGCTTTGGGGACAGGTGGGCGTAAGCAAAACATTGACCATCGGCGCCAATGCAGTCGTTTATGCACAAAGTGGCGTGTACAAGGATACCGAGGGAGGTAAAGTTTATTTTGGCAGCCCGATCGAAGATGCAAAAGAAAAGATAAAAGAACTGGTTTGGATAAAAAGGATACCGCAACTCTGGGAAAAGGTAATGGGAAAATAGTTAGCTATAACTTACGGTCACTTCTCCGGGTATTTACTTTGGTATTCTTGTTTCTATGGCCATAAAATTTACACCGTTAACTTTTTGTACCCTGGTATATTTCAGCGATGAAGGTGTAAGCACAATATTTTCGAGGTTTACAACCAGCGGTGTAGGGTATAAAATAACGATTTTCATCTTTGTTTTTTCTGTATCAATATAGGTCCAGGTAAATTTATATTCCTGGTCATTATAAAAATAAATACCGGTATTATCTGTATTGAATTTATAAAGATCCTTGTCAAGGTCTATTGTATTCTCCTTTCCTTCTCTTTTATAGTAAAACATATTAGTGCCGTCTATGATCCTGCTTTCATCCATTTTCCAGGTAACGTTGGTTAAAAGATTGCTGCTGCTATACGCTGTTTGTTCTATGACAGGATCAGGTTTTTTTTCAATCACTGCTGTTGTTCTCATGGGTTCTTCCCTGTCTTTAAAATTGTAGGGCAGCATATCTGCCATTTTTTCCCAGCCCAGGTATTGATTAATACTAAAATCTGTTTGCTCAAAATAATAACCATTACGTTCTATAACAATAGCTTGTTCCGGAAGAAAAGACAAAACGGTTAACTGGAATTTACCGGGTTGGTCAGGGTTGGCAGACAGGTATCCCTCTTCAGGTTTTTCATTCTTATAGATCACTACAACCTGTGGCTGGTTGGGCAGGATTTCCACTGTTTGTGTGCTGTCATCCATAGTATAATTCAGGCCGCCATACAAATTCTTTACAGGGATGGCCATTTCCCTGTCATTCACTTTTATTAAAAATTGTATCTCAAATCCTTCTTCCTGGATTTTTTTATTATAAAGGCTTCGCATAAAATGCAGTAATGAGCCATTATATGCAAGCACACGTGCGGCGCTCCATTTTTGCTTTTGTGCGTCATTTGCGGGTTGCATTTCTTCAAACAAAGGATAACCTGAGTATTGGCTCACCTGTGTGCTGTATTCATGCGTAAAAGAATCAAGTGTATATTTTATGGTATAGCCGAGTGCTTCATTTTCGATCACGATAGGATCGGTTGCCAGTATTTTAAGCCGGTTCCTTTTTTTATAAAAATAAAATTTCAGCGCTTCTTTATTCTTTATAAAACAGTTCTTGCTGTTTGAAGATTTGCCGATAAAATTGTCAAGGAAGAAATCTCCATATTTTTCCCAGCCATCCTTTACTTCGTAACTGGCTTTTACCACCACATCCTCCAGCGATTTTTCTTTTTGCTTTACTTCTATTACCAGTGAATTATTACCGGCATCGGCTGTTGTTATTCTTTTGGTTTCTGTTTGATAGCCCGTAAATGTTACCACCAAATTATAACCGCCGTTTGGCAGGTGTAATGAAAAGACCCCATCTGTGTTGCTGGCGGTACCAATGGTTGTATTCTCTGCAAATACCGAGGCCCCCTGCAAGGGAAGCTTTGAAACAGCGTCAATGACCTTTCCATTGATAACATAATTTGACTGGGAAAAAACGGACAGGGAAACCACAACCAACAATAAGAGAGGGATAGTTTTTTTCATCTGATATTTGTTAAACACTATTTACTGGATTGGGCAAATTTACACTAACGACTGTTAAGCTTTTGTTGTAATACGATACAGGAATTTATAATACTATCATCTATTTTCCTGTAATTAAACGCCGGCAGGTATTTTTTTAGTTTACTGTTGTCAAAATTAACCGTTGTCATGGCGGTCCTGGCTGTTTCTTTCGTAACCAGCGGCTCTTTGCCTGTAAAAAAACTCTTTATTGCTTCGAGGCGGCAAACGATCTTCGCCAATACAGGTGTTACTTTTTTATGTGGGGGCTTTTTGCCGAATGCATTGGCCATTAAAGTTAAAACATCCCTGTAGCTCCGGTTCTCTGCACTTAAAATAAAACGTTCTGCGCTCACAGAACTGTTCATTAATTGTATCATCACTTCAGCAACGTCACGCACATCCACAAAACCCGTTACACCTTCGCTGTACCAGGGAAATTCTTCAAATACGTTTTTAAATATCCGTGTTGAGCTGCTGCTCCAGTCCCCGGGCCCCAGTATTATAACGGGATTTACTATTACCGCATCCAGCCCTTCACCTATGCCACGCCATACTTCCAGCTCAGCTAAATATTTACTCTGCCCGTAGTTACTGTTACTGGTCTCTTCTGTCCAGTTCATACTTTCATTTATTAATTCGCCTTCCCTTATTCTACCCATGGCTGAAACAGAACTTACATAGACCATTTTTTTTACCCCTGCATCCAGGGCCGCATTTACAACATTCGCCGTTCCTTCAATATTTATTTTAAATAATTCTCTTTTTCTTTTTTTATTGAATGTAACAATTGCAGCACAGTGATAAACCTGCTCTATGCCTTCCATTGCTTCTTCCAAACCGGCAGTGTCTAAAATATTACATTGAATTTGCCGGAGACGGGGTGAATTAAAATCCGGCAGTGCTGTCTTATTATACAGCGCAGTAACTTCATTTCCCTGCGAAAGTAATTGTGTTATTAATTCTTTTCCAACCAATCCTGCACCTCCGGTAACTAAGATCATAATAGTGAAATATTGAATGTTGCTATAAACTGAAACCGATCAGCCGTCTTAAATATTAAATTTTCAATACTGGTAAAAGCCCCTGCCTGTTTTTTTACCCAATTCCCCCTTTTCCACCTTATCAATTTGTATGGGAGAAGGCTTAAAGCGCTCTGCTTCATTACATGCTTCATATAAAGACCGGGATACGGCAAGGTTCACGTCCATGCCAATGAGGTCCATTAACCTGAAGGGCCCCATCTTAAAACCCGATGCTTCCATGATCTCATCTAAGTTCTCAAAAGATGCGATGCCCAGTTCCACCAGCTTCATGGCCTCCAAATAATAGTGCCTTGCAACTCGGTTAACAATGAAACCCGGCGCATCTTTACACATCACGGGTGTTTTATTCATTTTTATACAGAGGTCATAGATCGTTTGTACAACTTCATCAGTCGTTTGATCGCCCTTTACAACCTCCACCAGTTTCATTACGGGTGCAGGGTTAAAAAAATGCATGCCGGCGACCCTTTGCGGGTTCATTATCCCCGACTGTATCTCTGAAACCGATAGAGACGAGGTGTTAGTAGCAAAGATCACTTCTGCATGATTGATCTCTGCAAGCTGGTTAAAGATGGCGACTTTTGCAGCTACTTTTTCTACTATTGCTTCTATGATGATGTCAGCCAGGCAATCATTCGTATCTGTAATGAAACGTATCCGCTGGTAAATATTTTCTTTTTCTTCTGCAGATATCTTTCCTTTATCGCATAAATATTGCAGGCTTTTTTGGATGGCTGTTTTTGCTTTTTCCAAAACATCCGTATTGATATCGAACAGCAGGGTGTAAAAGCCGCTTTGTGCTGCTGTTTGTGCAATACCACTGCCCATGGTGCCGGCCCCGATAACACAAATGCTCTCGATCATGTATAGCTGAGTGATTTAGTTAAGCGTAAAGATATTATTTCTCAGTTTACATACCGTGCAAATAAAAAATGCATTATTGTACCATAACAGTACAATAATGCATTCCGGAATTCATAATCTGTTTATTTACCCTTTTCCGCTTCTCTCTTTGCTTCCGCTTTCATTTTTTCATTGGCCGTTATCGCAAACTCCACACGCCTGTTCTCCGCCCTGTTTGCATCGGTTGTGTTCTCGATCTTTGGCTGTACTTCTCCATACCAGTTAATCGTAAGTCTTGAAGGGGAAATACCATTACTCCTTAAATAATTACCTACAGCCTCGGCCCTTTTTTTTGACAGCGCAAGATTATAGGTATCAGTTCCTTTATCATCCGTATGCCCTTCCACTAAAATATTTGTCTCCGGGTAGTCATTAAATATTTTAACAAGCCTGTCTAAGGCCAGCCTGGAATTGGGTGTAATGCCTGACTGGTCAAAATCAAAATAGACACCCATTTTAGAACCATCAGGATTTTTTTCATTGAAGGTCACAATTATTCCTTCCCCAACCCTTTGCACTTCTGCGCCGGGTATTTCGCTTTTGATCTTTTCTGCCTGGCGATCCATTTTATTACCAATTATACCACCGGCAACGCCACCGATCACCCCACCAATCACTGCACCTAACACCGTGTTATTTTTGTTACCAACGTTATTACCAATTATACCACCGATAACAGCGCCACTCACGCCACCAATAGCAGCACCCCGCTGTGTTTTATTTGTTTTCTTTACTGTACTGCAACCGGAGATCATTAACATGACCGCCGTTGTAGCTAAAAGCATTTTCCCCGACAGGTTTTTCATAAAGGTTTTTTTGATTTAAAATTTATTTTTTTACAAAGTTGTAGATCATCGCGGCGGGATGGCCGGCAAATGTTATATCGGATCTTAATTTCATCTGGGTTGCATCAAGCTGTATAACCGTTAACCTGTAACCTGCGCCTTCATCCATCGGGTCTTTTTTATCATCAAGTCTTTTGAACTGGAATTCTTTTGCTGCATTTTCAGGCTCATAAATGGACCAGCGAATGAAGCGCCTGGCAGAAGGACATTCCTTTGTTACATCAATAATAGTATAACTGCCCATGCTGTTATTGGAAATAAAGTTCCACTCACTCCCAATAAAGCAACTGAACTCAGCTTCATTAAAGACCTTCGTTCTAGCCACACCGGTTATACCTTCTGTAGTTATGGTTTGCAATACCCAATTGCCATTAATGGTTTTTTTCATGCTCCTGCCTTCTTTTGATACAGAACATGATATGACACATGTTCCTAACCATAATATTATGACCAGGGCAGTTAAAAGATTACTCAGTATTCGCATATCATTAAATTAAAAGTCGTGATGTAAATTTCCTGCAACCATAGATTTTCAATTATGATGCCAAAGGGGGTAATTATTTTTTATAGAAAGCTACAAGCCTGTGTAAGACCGTATTGCTATAAAAAACAACAGATAATAAATAGAAGAAGTATAAGAGGAGAGTTAACTATTGTTTAATATGTTCTTTGATGAGGTTAATTTTCCCCAACATGTTATACGGCACTTGTAAATTGTTTTAAAAAGCGAAGGTCATTCTCGCTGAATAAGCGTAGATCTTTTATCTGGTACTTTAACATGGTTATCCTTTCTATACCCATACCAAAAGCGAAGCCTGTATACTTATTACTGTCAATACCACAGTTATCCAGCACATTTGGATGCACCATGCCACAACCGAGTATCTCTACCCAGCCGGTCTTTTTACAAACACTGCAGCCTTCGCCTCCGCATATAAGGCAACTGATGTCCATTTCCGCACTTGGTTCTGTAAATGGAAAATAACTTGGGCGAAAACGTACCTTGACATCTTTTCCAAACATCTCCTGTACAAAAAAGTAAAGTGTTTGTTTGAGGTCTGCAAAACTTACATTCTCGGCAATGTATAATCCTTCCGCCTGGTGAAAAAAACAATGTGCCCTTGCGCTGATGGTCTCATTGCGATAGACCCTGCCGGGGCAAATGATGCGGATGGGCAATTTTCCCTTTTCCATTTCACGTACCTGCACACTTGAGGTATGCGTACGCAATAACCAATCGGGATTTTGAGAAATATAAAATGTATCCTGCATATCACGTGCAGGATGATTTTCAGGTAAATTAAGTGCGGTAAAATTGTGAAAGTCATCTTCTATTTCGGGGCCTTCTGCAACCGCAAATCCGAGGCGCTGGAATATGGAAATGATCCTGTTCTTAACAATACTAATGGGGTGACGGCTGCCCAGGGGCAGTGGATCCCCGGGTAAGGTCAGGTCTATTTCGTTGTCCGGTGTCCGCCCACCGGGTCCTGCGGATTGCCCGTTGTCTGTTGTCTGTTTTAATTCCCCGTATTTAGCTTCGGTAAAAAGCTTGAACTCATTTAGTAACTGGCCTGCCTCTTTTTTATTTTCTGCTGCAACATTCTTCATTTCGCCCATTATTGCTTTTACAAGGCCCTTGGTACCAAGGTATTTAATGCGAAATGCTTCCGCATCGCCTTCACTCCAGGCAGTAATTTCTTTTTTCAGGGCTGTTATCTGGTTTACCAACTGTTCCATGCCACAAAGATAAGGATTGGCATTTGAAGGTTGAAAGCCGAAAGTTGAAGCAGCATTAATGAATATTTAACAGGCTGGATTTGGAAACAGCCGGGCTTCACTAATATCTTCACTACGTAAAAAAATTATAACCAAACCCCATTATGGACCCCGACTCTGAAGCTGAACAGGCCGCTTCACAAATTTTAAGAACCACTTTCATTACTGTTGTTTTTACCGCCTGCAATTATTACGAAACCGAAACAACAGCATCAGTAGCCACCATCCAGTTCTCATTGCCCGATTCTACAACTAAGCCGGTAACGCCGCCCGCTTTGCCCAAAAAGAAAAAAAAGACCATTTATCTCACTTTTGATGATGGCCCCAATAAAGGCACTAAAAAAATGATGCACATTGTGCAGGAAGAACAAGTGCCGGTTACATTATTTATTGTTGGGCAACATGTATACGGCAGTAAAGAACAAGCTGCAATTTTTGACAGCCTTGTTGCCAGCAGGTATTTTGAAATAGCCAACCACAGTTTTACACACGCTTTTCAAAATAAGTTTGCAAAATTTTATACCGTACCTGATAGTGCTTTAAAGGATTTTATCCGTTGTGCCGACAGCCTGCATTTGACCGCCAATATTATACGAACACCCGGAAGGAATATCTGGCGCACAGCAACTATTACAAGTACCGATATTAATAAAAGTAAAGCTGCAGCCGATAGTTTATACAAAGGCGGGTTTACCGAAGTAGGCTGGGACCTGGAATGGCATTATGATGACAGCCTGAAATTAAAAAGCAGCAGTGATGAGATGCTGCAACAGGTAGACAGCATGTTTGTAAATGCAAAAACAAAAACGCCTGATCATTTGGTATTCCTTGCACACGACCAGGTATATGAAGATGTGGCGGATTCCTGTGAATTACACCAGTTTATAAAAAAACTAAAAGCGAAAGATGAATATAATTTTGAAACAGTGAGTAAATATCCGCGGTTAAAAAACTAAATGGTATTTTATCCATTTAATAATAAATCTTTATTTTTATTCTCTAAACCTAATCATTATGGCAATTTTTAAAACAAGTAACCCGGTTCTTTCAGAGAAGAAATTCAGGGATACGGTACTTGATGAAGTAGTGAGTCATGAAAATGCGATGACCGTAAAAGGAACATTACAAAAATTCGGATTCCTGTTTTTAATGGTAATGGGATCTGCCTTTTATTCCTGGAAAGAATTTGCGGAGGGCGGTAATGTAATGCCTTTAATATGGACAGGAGCGCTCGGGGGATTGGTAATAGCCATTGTTATCACGTTTAAAAAAGAATGGAGCCCTTACCTGGCCCCGGCTTATGCATTGCTGGAAGGTTTATTTGTGGGCGCCATATCCGCTTATTATGATTTTGCATTCGCTGCATATGCACCCAATATCATCATGAATGCAGTAGGGCTCACTTTCGGAACCTGTATTGCTATGTATTTATTGTACACTTTTAAGATCATAAAAGCTACTGCAAAGTTCAAGGCCATTGTGATAACAGCTACAACGGGTATTTTTGTTTTTTACATGATAACTTTAGCCTTAAGCTTCTTTGGGATATCTATTCCTTTCCTGCATGAAAGCAGTGCTTTAGGTATTGGTTTTTCAATTTTTGTTGTGGCATTGGCTGCATTGAACCTGATCCTGAATTTTGACATGATAGAAAATGGTGTTGCAATGGGTGCTCCAAAATACATGGAGTGGTATAGTGCTTTTGGCCTTCTTGTTGTAATTGTTTGGCTATACCTGGAAATTTTAAGATTGTTATCCCTACTTTCCGGCAGAGATTAAGTCCTTTAAAAGATATTTACCAATGGCAAAACCTGAGTTTTGCCATTTTTTTTGTTTGCCGTTTTTTTGTGGCCATTTTTTGTGGCCGAATTAAAACGGCCACAAAAAATGGCCACAACTTTTGCCTTATGCTAAAATCATGGGCAAAATCATTGTCATAGTGGGTGTGCTGCGCCATTTAACCCCTTTACTAACTCTGCTACCTTTTCTTTGATCATATCCCTTACTTCATTGAATGCCAGCGGCTCTATGTTTTTTGGATCGGGTATTTGCCAGTCTATGAATTTTTTTGCCGGCATCCATGGACAGGCATCACCACAACCCATTGTTACCACTACATCAAAGGGGGCATATTGTTTTACTTCATCAAGGGATTTGGAAACATGTTTATTTAGGTCATACCCGAGTTCCTTCATGGCTGCTATTGCCTTTGGATTTATTACCCCACCTGGTTTGCTGCCCGCACTGTAAGCTTCTATATTCTTATCGCCCAGCATTTTTGCAAAGGCCTGGCCCATTTGAGAGCGGTTACTGTTCTCGATGCAAACAAAAAGTATTTTTCTTTTCATCTTATAAATGTTTCTTCATCACGATTGCAGAGGATGGGCATAAACCTGTAAACTGTTCGGTTTGCTTTATCACATCAGGGGCTTCTTCTCTTTTAATTACACAATAACCCTGGTGCTCAAAAAAATCCTTTGCGGTAGTTGTGATCAGGTACATACAATTGATCCCGCTATTCTTTGCAAAGCTTTCGATCTGATCATTCAGCGATCTTCCGTTTCCTTTTCCCTGAGCTCCTGCGATCACGCTTACACTGCGAAGCAAGGCACAGTCATCGGATATATCAAGCCCGGCAGTACCGATAAGTCTGTCTCCATCCCGTAACTGGTACAGTAAAGTGTCTTCAGTTATATCAGAAACAGGTAGTTTTTGGTCCTGTAAAAACCTTAATACCTGCTGCCTTTCATTTTCATCAACGGCAATTTTTAAAACAGGTGATTGTATCATTTCTCTTATCATGTTTTAAGTTTGATCGTTAAAAAAATATAAGGGTGATGATTGATTTCATCACCCTTAATTTAATTAGCAGCAACCCATATCGGTTATGCCGCAGCATCCGCTGTCTGTTGTGCAACAGCCCGGATCTTTCTGGTTCTTGTTCATGGCTTTTGTTTTTAAATTGTGAGAAAATATTTTTCTTCCCGGTTCATTGTTATTGGATTTAGCAACATGCTTTTTCATTTTTTATTTTCAGGTTATTGAAAAGCAGGCTGAACTCACTATTGAATTTTTCAAATGCCTTCCAGTTTATACAATAACAACTGCGCGGGCCATCTGTTGATCCTGTGATCAGCCCTGCATTCTTCAGTTCCTTTAAATGCTGGCTTACGGTTGACTGGGCAAGCGGCAATATCTCTACGATCTCCCCGCAAATGCATTCGTAACGCTGAGCCAGTACTTTTAATATCGCAATACGTGCCGGGTGCGCCAGTGCCTTGGCAAATTCTGCCAGGTCCTGCTCCTTTTGGGTGAATTCTTCTTTTTTGTGGATAGCCATTTTTGTTTATCTTATATCGCAAATATACGATAAAAGAAATGAAGCGGCCAAATTTTTTAATAAAAAAAGCCAGGGAGATCCTGGCATATTTGAAATTTTTGCAAAATTTTATTACTCTCTTCCGTCAAGCAAATTGCCCAACCCGCCTAAAATACTTCCTTCTTCTTTACGCTTATAGGTTCCGTATTGCATGATACGTCCTGCCAAACGGCTGATGGGTAAACTTTGTAACCATACCTTACCGGGACCCTGGAGTTTTGCAAAGAATAATCCTTCGCCGCCGAACATAAAGTTCTTAATACCCCGTACCATTTCAACATCAAAATCGATCCCTGCTGTATAAGCCACCACGCAGCCGGTATCAACTTTCAATATCTCTCCTGCCTGCAATTCCCTCTCCACCACGTAGCCACCTGCATGAGCAAAGGCCAGGCCATCTCCCTCCAGTTTTTCCATGATAAAACCTTCGCCGCCAAAGATACCGGTACCCAGCCTTCTTTGAAATTCAATACCAATGCTCACGCCCTTGGCCGCACATAAAAAAGCGTCTTTTTGCGCAATGATCTTACCCCCGAGCAGCTTCAGGTCAAACATAATGATCTTGCCTGTATAAGGAGAAGCAAAACTTACTTTCTTTTTTCCATGGCTGGCGTTGGTAAAAGCGGTCATGAACAAGCTTTCACCCACCAGTAACCTTTTGCCGGCGCTGAATAATTTTCCCAGCAAGCCACCACCCTGTTGCTGGCTGCCATCCCCGAAAATGGTCTGCATTTCAATACCATCGTCCATCATCATAAAGGCACCGCTTTCTGCAATGGCTGTTTCATTAGGGTCCAGTTCTATCTCCACAAACTGGAGTTCTTCCCCGTAGATCTTGTAATCAATTTCGTGGTTACTACGCATGTTTATAATTTTTACCAAAAATAATAAACAATGGATGGTTCAAAAGCTAATTATTTTATAAAGGGTAAGATTTTCTGAGTATAATTATGTTTACTTTGAGGTTCAAAAAATCATTTGCTATGCGTATAAAAATATTTGCAGTGGCTATCCTGCTATTTACTTCTGCCAATAACATATTCAGCCAGCCAAGACTTGTGGAAAAGGTGGAGAAAAAACAGGGGGAAGAGATCGTAATCCCTTATGAAAAATTTGTATTACCAAACGGGCTTACCGTTATCGTGCATGAAGATCATAGTGATCCTGTTGTGTACGTGGATGTAACCTACCATGTAGGAAGTGCACGTGAAGAGATCGGCAAGAGCGGGTTCGCCCATTTTTTTGAACACATGATGTTTGAAGGCAGTGACCATGTGGGAAAAGGTGCGCACTTTAAGATCGTTACAGATGCAGGAGGTACGCTTAACGGAAGCACCAACCAGGACCGTACCAACTATTATGAAACCGTTCCCAGCAACCAGCTTGAAAAAATGATATGGCTGGAAGCAGACAGGATGGGATATTTACTTGATGCGGTAACGCAGGAGAAATTTGATAACCAGCGCAGCACCGTTAAAAATGAGCGTGGACAGAATTACGACAACCGTCCTTATGGATTAACAAGCGAATTCGCTTCCAAAAATTTATATCCATATGGTCATCCCTATAGCTGGCTTACGATCGGTTATGTGGAAGACCTGAACAGGGTGGAATTAAATGACCTGAAAAATTTCTTTTTAAGATGGTATGGACCAAATAATGCGACCCTTACAGTTGCCGGTGATGTAAAGACCGCCGACGTTTTGAAAATGGTAGAAAAATATTTCAGCTCTGTACCAAAAGGACCTGCGGTAGAAAAAACAGTTTTGCCAAAAGTACATGTCGATGCAGACCGTTATGTGTCCTTCACGGATAATTATGCAAGGATACCCCAGTTAACTAAAGTATATCCAACTGTACCCGACTATGATAAAGACATGGCAGCGTTGGCATGCCTTGCTCAAATACTGGGACAAGGAAGAAATTCCGTCCTCTACCAGCAAGTGGTAAAACCCAAAAAAGCTTTATCAGCAAGTGCCTCCAGCCAATTATCAGAACTGGCGGGAGAATTTACTTTCCGCATAACACCTTACCCGGGGAAATCGCTGGCCGATATGGATGCACTGCTTAAAGAAGCTATAGCAAGTTTTGAAACACGTGGCGTAACAGATGAAGACATCATGAAATTCAAAGGGGGTATTGAGGCGCAATATGTTAACCAGTTGCAAAGTGTACAGGGAAAAGGGGCACGACTGGCAGCATTCCAGACACTTACCGGCAACCCGAACATGATCGGTAAACTATTGAACATGTACCGCTCAGTCACCAGGGAAGACGTTTGGCGGGTGTACAATGATTACATAAAAGGAAAACACAGTGTAACAGTAAGCGTGCTGACCAAAGGACAGGAAAAAGATAAAATGATCGCTGCGCCTGATAATTATACCGTTGACCCGGGCAGTTATCAAAAACCAAATTATGGTTATGAAGGCCTGCACTATGTAAAAGGCAAAGATGTTATCGATCGCAGCAAAGTGCCGGGCAATGGCCCTAACCCCGTAGTAAAAGTTCCGCCCTTCTGGAAAAAGGAATTACCGAACGGAATAAAAATGATCGGCGCCCGGAATACAGAGATCCCAACTGTGACCTTATCTTTCAGCATACCCGGCGGACACCTGGCGCAGGCAAATGATACCGCAAAGATCGGCCTGGCCGGTATGGCAGCAAGTATGCTTAATGAAGACACAAAAAATTATACCGCAGAACAAATGGCTATTGAATTGCAAAAATTAGGCAGCAACATTTCAGTTTCCAGCGACCTTAACAGTATCAACTTTACTGTACAGACCCTAAAAAAGAACGTTGACAAAACGCTGGAGTTACTGGAAGAAAGAATGCTTAGACCCAATTTTACAGAAGAAGCATTTGACCGTTTGCAAAAGCAGGCGCTTGAGGGATTTAAACAGGCAAAGTCGCAACCGGCTACCATTGCATCAGCAGTATACAGCAAACTGAACTATGGTCCTTACCATATTTTAGGCATGAGTGATAATGGCACAGAGTACACGATCAAAAATCTTACCCTAAAAGATGTACAGCGCTATTATGATAACTATACAACATCACAGGGTACCAAAGTTGTAGTGGTTGGAGATATTACACAGGCAGAAGTTGAGAAAAAGCTTGAGTTCTTAAATAAACTGCCCAATAAAAAGGTTATTCTTCCACAACCCGGTCCCATATCGCCGGTATCAAAAACAAAGATATACCTGGTGGATATACCGAAGGGTGCGCAAACTGAATTCAGGGTTGGCTATGTAACAGGATTGAAATATGACGCCACAGGTGAATATTATAAATCAGGTTTAATGAATTATGTACTTGGCGGATCATTCAACAGCCATTTAAATATGAACCTTCGTGAAGAAAAGGGCTGGACCTACGGAGCCCGCTCTTCTTTCAGCAGTGATGAATACAACGGTACTTATACCTTTAGCTCAGGCATCAGGGCTGATGCCACGGACAGCGCATTGATAGAGACCATGAAGGATATTAAGCATTATGCCGAGCATGGTATTACAGATGAAGAATTGATCTTTACCAAAAACGCCATTGGCCAGCGGGATGCTTTACTATATGAAACAGGTACACAAAAAGCTGGTTTCATAAGAAGGATACTCGACTATAACCTGCCGGGTAATTTTGCAGAACAGCAAAACAAGATACTGGCATCAATGACCAAAAAAGAGATCAATGCCTTGTCGAAAAAATGGCTGGTGGCTGATAAAATGAATATTCTTTTAGTGGGTGATAAAGCAAAAATATTACAAGGCCTCCAAAAGCTGGGCTATGATATTGTTGAACTTGATGTGGATGGAAATAAAAAAGATGCACATTTTAAATAACCTGCAGCATATTTAATAATAAAAGGTACCCGGCCGTGGCCGGGTACCTTTTTTGTTTATAAGGATTTTATCCATTTCACCAGCTCATCACGGCCTTTTCCAACCTTTTTCTGAAGTCTTCCCAACAGCTCTTCATCTTTTCCTTCTTCATACTTAAGATCATCGTCTGTAAGATCGGCGTGTGCCTGCTTTATTTTACCCTTTACTTCATTCCAGGTTCCTTTAAATTCTAACTTGTCCATAGCTTTTGTTTTAGATTGAAAAAATGATATTTAAAGGGATATACCATTTTCATGCCAGCCGGATCTTAATAAAAAATGCCGCCCATAAATTGAGCGGCATATTTATGAATTTTATCAGGCCCTGGTCTCTTTTAATTTTCCACTCCATACTTTCTTACCCTGTATCCTTCTCCAGAAGTACATGATACCTGCAAATATGAAAAAGAACGGACCGGTGAAACCAAGCAGTGCAACATATTTAGTACCGTAAAATTTTTCCATTGGCCTTCTTAACCTTTCTGAAATAAGGTACATGCTTGGCACCATGATCAGTGTAAGGAAGAATGCGAATATCAATCCGAATATGATCGTCCAGCTTAAAGGGCCCCAGAACACCACACTGTCACCGCCAAAGAAAATGTGCGGATTCAGGTGCCGGAAAAAGGAAACGAAGTCGATATTGAAACCAACTGCCAGCGGTAACAGACCCAGCATGGTTGCCAGGGCCGTCAACAATACCGGTATGATCCTTATCTTACCTGCCTGTATAGCCGCTTCTCTTGTTTTAATACCCCTGCCGCGTAATTCATCGGTAAACTCAATTAACAGAATTCCGTTCTTAATTACAATCCCTGCCAGGCCAATTACACCAACAAGTAACATAATAGTTGCAATGGTCATACCCGTAAATGCATAACCCAATAATACACCGATCACCGAAAAGAATATTTCTGTTAATACAATGAATGGTTTACTCATGGAGTTGAATTGTAAAACCAGTATTATGAAGATCAAACCCAATGCCATGAAAAAAGCAGTTAGCAGAAATTTGTTTGTTTCTGCTTCCTGTTCGCCCTGGCCGGTTTGCTTAATGGTAACATCAGCCGGGATCCTGTTCTTAGATTTGAAGTCGGCAATTTTATCGGCCAGTTCTACGTTTACTTTTCCGGTCATTGTTGGATCCAATACATTTGATTGCAACTGGATGGTCCGTTTCACATTCTTACGGGCAATAGCGCCGGATGTATTTGTATATTCTATTGATGCAACCGAACTCAACGGGATCGATTTAACCCTCATCGTGGTCATATCCATAAATGTGATACTCATGTTCATTACATCAACAATATTCTGCCTTTGCAGATCAGCATACCTCAACTGGATCTTGTATTCATCTTCACCCTCTTTCAATTTACTCACTTCCTTTCCAAAAATAGCTGTACGTATCTCTGAACCGATCTGCCCGGTACTCAGGCCTTCCATCATGGCTCTTTCACGGTCAACATTTACAGTTATTTCGGGGCTGTTGAGGTCAACATCCATTTTTAAATTTTCGATGCCATAAACCGGGTTCTTATCAAGATAAATGGATAAGCCGCTGGCAACTTTTGCTATTTCTTCATAATTGTCTCCAACAATCTCAATATTAACAGGAGGATCGGTTGGCGGGCCGCCACCTTCCTGGGCCACTTCAATACTGGCACCGGGAATACCAATCATCTGCTGTCTTATTGCATCAAGATAAGGTTTGGTCTCCTTGCCATGTCGTTTCTCGAACTCAACAAACGATACCTGTATCCTGCCTAAGTTAGATTGTACACTACGGTTATTACTCTCGGGACTGTTTGCACTGTTAGCCACATTGGCAATAATACTTTCTACAATGCTTCCGGGGGTTCCGGGTTTTTCCAGTTCCAAAACCTTGTACACTTTTTTCTCCAGCAGGTGTGTTACACTATCAGTAGTTTTTACATCGGTACCTATGGGCATTTTTAAATACACAAAGATCATGTTGGGATCGCCACTGGGAAAAAATGTTGATTTAGTTCTGCCGGCACTTACGCTAAGCATTAATAAGCCCGCTGAAACCGGAAATAAAACAAACAAACTTACCAGCATCCAAACCGGTCTTCTGCCCTTTAGCACCCAACGCAATAATGTTTCGTACCGGTGCATTAACCCGGGTAATATTCTGTTCTGAAAATAATGAATGATATCCCGGAACACATAACGGTTGAGTATGGACAACAATACCATGAACCAAAGAAAGTTTGCAAAACCATGCCAACCCGCAAGATGAAGTAATACTCCAAAACCCAGGGCAACCCAAAAGAATGGTTTCTTAAATAGTGCTTTTTTAGGTTCGTCAAATCCCCTCCCCTCAGGCTTCATAAAGCTTACTGCAAATACCGGGTTAAATATAAAGGCAACTATCAGTGATGCTGCCAGCGTAAGGATGAGCATCGTTGGCAGGTAGATCATGAATTTACCTATGATGCCTTTCCAGAAAAGTAAGGGAAAGAATGGCGCCAGTGTTGTAGCCGTACCTGCCAGTACCGGGATAAAAATTTCTCCGGCGGCTTCCTTGGCACTTCGTATGATGGGTACTTTACCATTATTATAGATCCGGTGTGTATTTTCTATCACCACGATAGCGTCATCAACAATTATTCCCAACCCAAACAACAGCGCAAACAAAACAATAAAATTCAGTGTTACCGGTGTACCAATAATAGCATCGCCGATGGGTAAGAACAGGAATGCCACAAACACGCTCAAAGGAACACTAAGGGCCACAAAGAAAGCATTGGTAACGCCCATAAAGAACATCAGCACCAATAAAACCAGTACAAACCCAATGATAATGGTATTGATCAATTCATCAAATGAAGTTTCGGTTGCTTTACTCTGGTCACCGGTTACAACAACTTTAAGATCTTTAGGCAGGATATCATCATCCTTCATTTGCTTAACAATGTCTTTTACCTTTCCTGCAGCACTGATCAGGTTTTCGCCGGCACGCTTGACGATGTTTATGGTAATTACATTTTTGCCGTCAAGCCTGGCATAACTTTCTTTTTCTTTTATGGTATCTTTTAATTCAGCAATATCTTTTAAGTAAACATTGGCGCCTTGTGCACTGCTGCGTACCACAATATTGTTCAGGTTAAGTGCACTAACGAATTGCCCTTTTACTTTTATGGTACGACGCATATCGCCCACTTCAATAGTACCACCGGTAATATCCCTGTTCTCCCTGCTGATGGCATTTTCAATATCCATAAAACTTATACGGGCAGCCTGCATTTTGTAAGGATCCACGTTTACCTGTATCTCTCTTTCGGGAGCACCGATGATCTCTGCACGGGTGATCTCGGAAAGTTCTTCAAACCTGTCCTGCAGCTTATCGGCATATTCTTTCAGTTTAATACCATCATAATCACCACTCACATTTACAAACATGATGGGCATTTCACTGAAAGCAAATTCCTGTGCATCGGGTTGAGAAGTAAGATCATTTGGCAGATCGGTTTTCGCCTTATCGATCGCATCTTTTACTTTTAACTTTGCCAGCTCTGTTTTTACATCGGTATCAAACTCAATAACGATCAAACTAAAATCGGTTTGTGAGGTACTGGTGATCTTTCTAACCTTGGCACCGCTGATCCCTTTGAGTTGTTTTTCGATTGGCCTCGTTACCAGGTTCTCTATATCCTTGGGCGAATTACCCACGTAGATCGTGGTCACGCTGATGGTTGGTACTACAATGTCGGGAAACTGCTCCTTAGGTAAGGTATTGAACGTATTCAACCCCATTATAGAAATAATGATAGCAATTATATAAACAGCCGTACGGTTATTTATTGCCCAACTGGTTGGACCAAACTCTTTGAATTTCCTGCTTATTCCTTCTATAAAACTCATAAAAATATTTTTGTTATCTTACCTCACCCTCGGTCCCTCTCCTTTAGGAGAGGGAGGCCAGGCAGTTGTTTTTAATTTAATTTTGGTACTGACAATATCATTAGTTATTCATTATTCAACATTAGGTTCGCAATATTCTTCGCTAAAATCTACCAGTTCCCTCTCCTTAAGGAGAGGGGTTGGGGTGAGGTTTTTATTTTACCTGCGTACTTATCAGCTGTCCGTCATAAATGTTCTGGTATCCCTCAGTGATCAGTTGGTCTCCTGCTTTTAGGCCAGCCTTTATTTCCACATTAGTACCATATACTTCACCAATTATCACCTGCTGTTTTTTTGCAACTGTTTTACCGTTGTTCAGTTTGGTGAGCAAATAAACATATTTGCTGCTCTCATCACTTTGTACGGTATTCACAGGTATAACAACAGCACTGGCTGCAGAATAATCTAATATTTTTACTATGGCAGACTGGTTTGGTTTTAAAGCAGGATCTGCCGGTATCTTTGCTTCTGCAATAAATCCCCTGGAACTGGGATCAATGGATTGGCTGATCAGTGAAATAGTGGAAGTCAGCTTTTTATTTGCATCCGGTATGCTGATCTCTACCGTGGAGCCTTTACGCAACCTGCTAATATAATTTTCAGGAATATTGGTTACCACTTTTAAGTTGCTGGTATTAACAATTTTTATCTGTCCCATTCCGCTGAAAATTTCTCCAACCTTTACATTCACTACATCAGCAACACCATTCACATCACTATACACATTACTGGTATTCGATTGCTCAATAGAAACTTTCACCTGTTCGCTTGTAGCTTTTAACTGGTTCTCCAGGCTTTCCACATTTGTCTTAGCGGTGATCAGCTGCACTTCGGTACCGATCCCCTGGTCCCACAAATTCTTTTGGCGCTGGTACAGGTTTTTTGCAAAACCCAACTGCGTTTTAATGCCTTCAAGCTGCTGTTTTGAAGCCGCGACCTGTTGCTGCATGACGGCATTATCCAGCCTAAGCAATAGCTGGCCCTTTTTAACATACTGCCCCTGTTTAACATACACGGCCTTTACCTGGCTGGGCATACCACGTGGCGTTATGTAAGAGATATTCTCTGCATCAATATGACCCTGCAGGTCGATATAGTGTTTAAAATCCTGGGTGGTCACAGGTGCAACACCCACCAGCTTTATTTTTGACGTGTTTGCAGAATTACTATCCAGTTTTTCCAGTTCGGCCTGTAACTTTTGAATTTCCTCATCAGTTTTGGTTTTGCTGGCCTTTAGTTTTTCCAGCTCCGCTTTTTTATCATTGATAGCAGCATTGCCTTCTTTTGAGCTGTTGCCGCAGGATACCATAAAAACTATGGCCAGTGCTGTAATTGTTACTTGTGTTATTTTTTTCATCTCTTTTATGTTGGTCTTAATGATTTATAATTTTCCTGTTGCCTTTAAGAAATCAACCTTTGCGATGATGGCATCCTGCAAGGCGCTTAAATAATTTGTTTGTGCTGTTTTCAGGTCAAGTTGTGCCGTATTGATCTCTGTTGCAGAACCCGTACCTATCTCGTATTTCTTTTTTGTTTGTTCGTATACTTTTTCTGCCAGGGCCATATTCTTCTTTTGATAATCCATTGAGGCGATCGCAACAATAAAATTATTTTTTGCATTATCCACTTCACTATCGATGCTGATCTTTAATGCTTCGGTTTGATTTTGTGATTTTCTTAATTCAAGCCTGGCCTTTTGTGTCCTGGCCTGTAAGGCAAATCCGCTGAAGATAGGGACCTTGAACTGCAGGCCTATATAAGATGACGTGAACCATTCACCCTTTTCAAAGACATCAAACTTCTCCCGCTGCGCCTGTTTACTGTAGCCACCAACCAGCATAAGACTGGGCAGCTTACTTAAATTATACCTTCTCACATTTAAAGTGTTCAGCTTATTCGTTATCTCCGATACCTGGTAATCATTACGGTCGCTGTACTTGAACTGGCTGGCTTCCAATACGCCTTCTCTTATCTGGTCGTCACTAAGTGTATCGGTTAACACAAGGCTGTCTTTGACCGGCATACCCATTAATACTTTCAATCCCGAATAACCATTCTTGATCATGTTGTTGGCTTTCAGCTTTTCTGTCTGCAGGTTGGCGATCTGTACGGTAAGCTTGTCTATATCCAGTCTTTCCACAAAACCATTATCAAACATTATCTGTACATCGTGCTTTAATTTTTCAAGACGGGTTATGTTAGAATCCAGTAATTCTATCTGGATCTTTCCTGTTACCAGTTGATAATATACTTTATAAACATTCGCTTTTATATTCTCTTCCGTCAGCGCCGCAATTTTCTCCTGCAGGTCTATTGTTCCATTGCGTGCCTTCAGTGCAATAAAGACCTGGCCGTCGAATACGATCTGGCTCAATGTAACGCCTGCATTGGCATTCCATGGAGAACCAAAGGGGAACAGAAGATTTCCAAAGCCAGCCTGGGGCATTGTTATGGGCTGACCATTACCATCTTTAACACCCTGGTCTATCAACACCTGGTAAGTAGAAGGGCTTATAAAGTCCGGGATGGTTTGTACCGGTATGTCAATATTACGGGTAAGGGCAGCGCTTCCGTTTATTTGAGGCAATGCAATAGAAGTAATATCCCTGTTTACCTGCTTTTGTATCAGTATATCCAGTAAAGCATTTTTTACCTGCACTGAATTTTTCGATGCATAGTCTACTGCCTGCTTTGCAGAAAATTGATTTACCTGCTGTGCAATATTTTCTTTCGATATAAATAGCGTTGCCGTTAAAAGACTGCTGTATAGCCAGATTTTTTTCATTACTGTAATTCTTTTTTAGTTCTTTCCTGTTGATATTTTAATATGAGTTTATAGCCTTTTGACGAGACCAGCCCGAATAAAAAATTATAGGTCATCTCTTCTTCAATTTCTGCAAGGCTGGATTTCAGCTTTGTATGAAACTCCGGGTTGAAGGGCAGGGACACGCTTTCCACGCGGAAACGGGCGAGAATCTCGATCTTGATCTCCGGCCTGTATAATTCTTCTTTCACGCCCCTTATAAGATTGTCCTTTATTACCCCGTAGAGATAATCATTCTTATGTTTTGAGAATTGCCGGAAGGCGCCGGGGTGATACTTCTGCATATCAAAAAGCAGCGAAGCATTCATCGACCTGAAGATCTCCATCATGAATTCCATGGCCAGGAATACCTCGTGTACCGCATTGTCGGCAGTTCTCCGGTCGGTATCACAACATTCCTGGTTATGCCCGATGATCACGTTCACCACTGCATCTACCAGTGCGTCTTTATCTGCGTAAGACTGGTAAATGGTCTTTTTACTGATGCCCAGGCCATTGGCAATATCATCCATACTTACACTGCGTAAGCCGAATTGCATAAAAAGCTCGTGTGCTTTTTGCCGGATCCTTTCAGTTGTTTCTGTTTCTGTCATAATCGGGCACAAAACTACGGAAACTTTTAACGTAACCAAAGTTTCCATAACTTTTTTTTACCATTCGTAACATTTTTTTAATAGCACCGTGTATTAATTGAGCTTTAGCGCAGTTATTTAAAAAGGCTCATCAATCAATTATCTTTGGCAACTAAATGATAACTCATGAAAAAGACCTTCCGGCTGCAAAAAATATTACAATATTTTTTACAGGGGCTGCTCATCCTGGGGCCTGTAGCCATTACTGCCTATGTTTTATACTGGGCAGTGTCATCCATCGATAGCTGGATCCCCATATTTACTTATACTGATGCCCGGGGCATAGCACATGTAAGGAATTACGGGATCGGGTTCGTGGTCATCATTTTGGTGATACTTGTCATTGGCTATTTCAGTTCATTCTTCATTACGACCCGGATCGTTAATTTTTTTGATAAGGTGCTGGATAAGATCCCCGGCATCAAGCATATCTATTCCCCCACCAAGGATTTTTTTGAAGCATTTGCAGGCGATAATAAAAAATTCACCAAGCACGTACTGGCTAATGTTGATGACAATAACGTATGGCGCTTTGGCTTTGTTACCCGTGAGGATATGCAGGATTTTGGCCTGCAGGATTATGTTACGGTATATATACCCATGGCCTACTCCGTTGCAGGAAATGTGTATGTCATCCCCAGGAACAGGGTAAAGCTCATCGAAAATATCAGTGCATCACAAACCATGAAGTTCGCGGTGAGCGGAGGTGTTACGGATATCGATGATGAACAACACAAAAAATAAGGAGGTTTTTCTCTTTTTTGACGACGGCAATCAATTGTATTTTTAAGTGTATCAAAACCGCTGCAATGAAAAAAGCTGCACGTTTTTTATCACTGCTTTCTATCTTCCTGGTTTTGTATTACCCTTCCTTCTGCTGGGGATTCTATGGTCACCAGAAGATCAATTACTACGCTGTTTTTTTATTACCCCCGGAGATGCTTGTATTGTTCAAACCCAATATCAACTTCATTAGTGAACATTCTGTTGATCCCGATAAAAGAAGGTATGCCGTGCCTGTTGAAGGCCCGAGGCATTATATTGACATTGATCATTATGGAAAATACCCTTTTGAATCTTTACCCAGAAAATGGAACGAGGCGGTTGCAAAATTCGGCGAGGATACGCTCAATAAATATGGCATTGTTCCCTGGCACGTGCAAACCATGTTGCATCGGCTGACAGACGCTTTTAAAGAAAAGAATTTCAGCAGGATCATGAAGCTGGTCGCCGAGATCGGCCACTATATTGCAGATGCGCATGTGCCCCTGCATGCAAACAGTAATCACAACGGGCAGTTCAGCAACCAAAAAGGCATTCATGGATTTTGGGAAAGCAGGGTACCGGAGTTATTGGCCGAAAAAGAATTCGACTTTTTTATTGGCAAGGCAGAATATATTCAGAACCCCGGTGACTTTATCTGGAAAAGGGTTTTGGAAAGCGCCAAAGCCTCAGACTCTGTGCTGGCTTTTGAAAAGGAGCTCACCCTACAGTTTGCTGATGATAAAAAATATTCTTTTGAAGAAAGGAACGGTAAAGTGATCCGGCAATATTCGGCTGCATTTACCATCGCCTACAATAAAAAGCTTGATGGCATGATCGAGCGCCGAATGCGCCAATCCATTTTTGGCATTGCTTCTTTTTGGTACACAGCCTGGGTAAATGCGGGGCAACCAGATCTGAAGGGCCTGGTGAACCAGCATTTTTCTCAAACGGACCTGGAAGAATTTGAACAACTCAATGCCAAATGGAATGCTGCCGGTAAAATGACAGGCAGGGAAGAACAATAACTGCCGATTGACCTGATTTGGGTATTTTTGCCGTCGAAATTATTTTATCAGTTAACAAGTTTTTAAAAGTGGTTCACAATTTTAACGCAGGGCCTTCCATTCTACCCAAAGAAGTTTTTGAGCAGGCGTCAGCAGCCGTGCTGGATTTTAATGGCACAGGCTTATCCATTTTAGAGATTGGCCACCGGACTTCCATTTTCCAGGAAGTGATGGATGAGGCCCGTGCATTGGTAAAAGAACTGATGCAACTGGATGGCGACCATGAAGTGTTGTACCTGCATGGCGGCGCTTCTACCCAGTTTATGCAGGTACCCATGAATTTACTGGATGATAAAGAGACCGCGGCTTTTACCGATACCGGTGTATGGAGTACAAAAGCGATCAAAGAGGCAAAGCTTTTTGGTAAAGTGGAAGTGGTATGCAGCAGCAAAGAAGACAACTTCAGGTATATCCCCAAAGATTTTGCAGTGCCCAATGATGTAAAATATTTACACATCACCACCAACAATACGATCTACGGAACGCAGTGGCAAAAAATTCCAAAGACAAGTAATTCGCTGGTAGCGGATATGAGCAGTGATGTTTTCAGCAGGGTGCTTGATTTTAATTCCTTTGATCTTATTTATGCAGGAGCTCAAAAAAATATGGGGCCTGCAGGCGTGAACCTGGTTGTTGTTAATAAGAACATTTTAGGAAAAGTGAAAAGGGCTATCCCCACCATACTTGACTACCGCACGCATATTAAAGAAGGCTCGATGCTTAACACACCACCGGTCTTTGCAATATATGTTTGCATGCTAACCTTAAGATGGCTAAAAGCACAGGGCGGAGTAGTCGCAATAGAAAAACTGAACAATGCAAAAGCAGATTTATTATACAAGGCAATTGATGAGAACCCGCTTTTTACGGGCACGGTAAATAAAGAGGACCGGAGTAAAATGAATGTTTGCTTTGTTATGAACGATCGGGCTTTGGAAGGATCTTTCCTGGAGTTTGTAAAAGAGAACAGCATAGTTGGTATAAAGGGACATCGCCTGGTCGGCGGTTTCAGGGCTTCGCTTTATAATGCCTTGCCGATCTCCAGCGTGGAAGTGCTGGCACAACTGATGAAAGAATATGCATTGCAGAAAGCATAGAATTTAATAGCGGTCAATGAAAAAATACAGTTGCTTATTTGTTTTTCTTTTCTCGGGTAACCTTCTTTTTTGCCAGGAAGTGGTGATCAATGGCATTAATAAGAATCGCTTACTTACCTGGGAGGATTTTACCGGCAAGCCGGACAAAAGCTCGCCCTATGCGGCGAATACATTTTGGAACTTAAATTATAGTTACCAGCGGGTTTCTTTTAAAGGCGACTCAGCAAAAATAGAGGAGCTGGCAGTTAAGCTCGAATTAGACAAAAAACGATCCTGGATAAAAGCCGGGAAAGAGACACCAGAATTATTAAAACATGAACAGGGACATTTCGACATCGGCCTGCTTTGCCAGAAGGAATTCATTTTCCAGTTGAACAATACCCGTTTTTCGAAGACCGATTATCAAAGTAAAGTACAGTCTGTCTTTAATACCCTTTCTGAAAAGTACAGGTTAATGGGATTAAAGTATGATGAAGAAACCAACCATAGCAAGAACCGGGAAGCCCAGCAAAAGTGGAATGATTTTTTTGCCAAAGAATTAGTTAACTAGCATTCTTTTCAACTTTTAAAAATAAAAGGGTTATTTTATAACCCGTAATATCAATAAATGATCTCGATAGCACCATTTAAAGCACTAAGGCCCGCAGCAGAATTTGCAAAGCAGGTGGCATCACGTCCTTATGATGTGCTCAACAGCAAGGAGGCAAAGACAGAAGCAGAAGGTAACAGTGCCAGTTTTTTACACATCACCAAAAGTGAAATTGACCTGCCTGATGATACAGGCGTGCATGATCAGCAGGTGTACATTAAAGCAAAAGAGAACCTGGATGCTTTTATAAGCCGTAAGATCTTATTCCGTGAGAGCAAAGCCTGCTATTATATTTATGAGCTGGTAATGAACGGCAAAAGCCAGACCGGTTTGGTTTGCGGAAGCTCGGTAAATGATTATGAGAATGATCTCATAAAAAAACATGAATTCACCCGCCCGGAAAAAGAACAGGACAGGATCAATCATATCAAAACCACCGGCGCACAAACCGGCAATGTATTTATAGCGTATAAAAATGTGCCTGAGATAGACACGCTTATTGATCAATGGAAACAACGCAGTCCTGTTTATAATTTTACAGCAGATGATGCCATAGCGCATACCATCTGGATCGTGAATGATGATGAGACCATTGAAAATATCACGGCCCTCTTCAAAGAAAAAGTTCCCTGCACTTATATTGCCGATGGACATCACCGTGCGGCTTCCGCAGCTAAAGTGCGTGCGGCATTGGGCAGTGCGGCAGCAGAAGGCGCCGACTATTTCCTGACCACTTTATTTCCTGCCAGCCAGTTGCACATAATGGATTATAACCGGGTGGTGACCGACCTGAACGGCTTAAGCAATGAAGAATTTTTAAATGCGGTTAAAAATAATTTTTCAGTAGAAAAAGCGGGCAAGGCATTTTCGCCCGCCAACCTCCACGGGTTTGGGATGTATTTGAATAACCAGTGGTATCGCTTAACGGCTAATGAGAACAGCTATACAAATGATCCCATCGGCATACTGGATATTACCATCCTGCAAAATAATTTGCTGGACCCTGTATTGAATATTAAAGACCAGCGTACCGATAAGCGTATTGACTTCATCGGCGGCATACGTGGGCTGAATGAACTGGAAAAAAGGGTGAACAGCGGGGAAATGGCAGTTGCTTTCAGCCTGCACCCGGTAAGTATTCGGCAGTTATTTGATATTGCAGACAGTGGTAATGTAATGCCGCCAAAAAGTACCTGGTTTGAACCCAAGCTGAGAGATGGCTTACTTACCCACCTGATCGATAACGGTGATACCGATTAAAACCAGCTTTTCATTGTAACTTTATATTGATGAAAAAATTATCTCTTTTATTTTTTGTTGTTCTGTTTCATACTATTTCCCTGGCACAGGATGCGGCCCAATTGCATGAAACGGCCAGAACATTCATGCGGCAGGGAGATTATACCAATGCCATAACCGTACTCAACCGGGCCATTCTTTTACAGCCCAACAATATCGAGATCGCCAAGGACCTGGGCCTGAATTATTATTTTGCCAAATACTACGATAAAGCGCTGGAAATTACAAAGCCATTGCTTGAAAGGGATGAAGCAGATGACCAGTGCTTCCAGATCGCCGGAGATATCTATATGGCGCTGGAACAATTCAAAGAAGTGGAAAAAGTTTACAAAAAGGGGATCAAAAAATTCCCTAACAGCGGGTCATTGTATAATGAGTCTGGAAAATTCTTATGGATACAAAAAGATTTTTCGGCAATAAAGCAATGGGAAAAAGGTATAGAGATGGATCCCGGGTTTTCAAAGAACTATTATAATGCCTGTACCTTCTATTATTTTTCAACAGACAAAGTATGGAGTATAATCTATGGCGAGATATTTTTGAATATTGAACCCCTGAGTGCTTATTCACAGGAAATAAAAAATGTTTTGCTCGAGGGCTATAAAAAATTATTTGCAGATGTTGATCTTGAGAAAGGCAATACGGAAAAAAATAATTTTACCACCGCTTTTCTAAAAACGATGAATAAGCAAAGCGCTGCAGCAGCCGGTGGCATCAATGCGGAGTCCCTTACTATGATAAGGACGCGTTTCATATTGGACTGGTATGCGAACTATGCGAATAAATTCCCTTTTAAATTATTTGAATTGCAACGCCAGTTACTGCAGGAAGGCATGTTTGATGCCTACAACCAATGGATATTTGCTGCAGCACAAAATCTGCCAGCCTATCAAAACTGGACCACTACACACACCGAAGAGTACAATGACCTGACCCGTTTTCAAAAGGGCAGGATCTTTAAAATACCGGGCGGCCAGTACTATCATTGATCCTCTCTCATGTTCATTATCCCTGCCTTATTGAAGAAATAAGAAATGATTATTTTTTATTAACTTGTTACTTAAACTATTTAAATTATGGAAGAGCAACGTGATGAAAAATTATGGCAGATCGCCAAACGCAGGGCCGATTTCCAGAACAGTCTTTTAGGATTCGTGGTAATAACCGGTATCTGCTGGGTGATCTGGTATCTTACCATCGGCCGGACTAATGGTCACTACGGAACTCCCTGGCCATTATGGGTGATGCTTGGTTTGGGAATTGGGCTGGTCTTTAAATTTATGAAAGCTTACAAAACCGATAAGGACACGATCGCTGAACGGGAATATGAAAAGCTGAAGAACCAGAACAAATAATTTAACCTGCAACGACCCCTGCTTATGATTGAAGTTTCAAGATTATTTGATTATATAGACTTCCAGTTGAACAGGTTTCCGAAACCGGATATGTTCAGTGCTAAAGAAAATGGTGCGTGGAGAAATTATAGCACTGCGGAAGTAAAAGATACCGTTAACCGGTTAAGCGCCGGTTTATTAAGGCTAGGCGTAAGCGGGAATGATATGACCATTGAGAAACAGGATAAGATCGCACTCATATCTAAGAACCGTCCCGAATGGCTAATGCTTGATATGGCATGCCAGCAGATCGGCGCCGCACTTTGCCCCATCTATCCTACCACCAATATTAATGAGCTGGAATTTATTTTTAATGATGCCACCGTTAAATATGCTTTCGTAAGCGGGCAGGACATCCTGGAAAAAGTAAATAATATCCGTGACCGGGTACCCAGCCTGGTAAATGTTTATAGTTTTGATGAGCTGCCCGGGGTAGACCACTGGAAAAAACTTTTGTCAGATCCCTCAGCAACTGAGCTTGAAAAACTGGAAGAAATAAAGCGCAGTATTTTACCCGGTCATTGTGCTACCATAATTTATACATCGGGCACCACGGGTACACCAAAGGGTGTAATGCTCAGCCATCAAAATATTGTTTCAAATGTAGCCAATTCAAAAAAAACTTTCCCTTTTGAAGACAGTACAGGGGGAAGAGCCTTAAGCTTTTTACCACTCAATCACATTTTTGAGAGAATGGTAAGTTATATATACATCAGCAGCGGCTATTCTATTTATTATGCAGAAAGCCTGGAGACCATTGCGGCAAATTTAAAAGAAGTAAAACCAACCTTATTTTGCACTGTGCCAAGACTGCTGGAAAAGACCTATGAAAAGATCATGGAAAAAGGATCTCAGCTTACCGGCATCAAAAGAAAATTATTCGACTGGTCTGTAAAGCTTGCCAATGAATATGACAACAGGAAAAGCAAGGGCCCCTGGTATAATATACAACTTGCGCTGGCCAATAAATTAGTTTTCAGCAAATGGCGTGAGGCATTGGGCAATAATATAGACCTTATCGTAACCGGTGGCGCCGCCTGCCAGGTAAGACTGATACGCATCTTTACGGCTGCAGGAATTCCCATCTATGAAGGATACGGCCCTACCGAGAACAGCCCGGTAATAAGTGTTAACTGCCGTTACAAAGGAGGTACTAAATTTGGCACCGTTGGCCCGGTGCTACAGGGGCAGGAAGTAAAACTGGAAGCAGATGGCGAGATATGTGTAAAGGGCCCAAGCGTAATGCTGGGCT
>Ga0193708_1000031_pt1 | contig 31700 bp, 37 predicted proteins | sample H3c1metaG_FD_160570 | JGI IMG/M metagenome (GOLD analysis project Ga0193708, IMG submission 160570) | Soil microbial communities from a riparian zone of the East river system, Colorado, United States - H3c1 | ecosystem: Environmental > Terrestrial > Soil > Riparian zone | place: USA: East River...
GTGCCGCCATTGGTGGTCTTCATCAGTACATTATTGCCCACGCAATAGCCAACCAGGCTGGTAGGAAAGCTTAGTCTTTCTTTATTGAACAGGCCGGAGACCACCACGGTCCAGTTCTGTCCACGGTTAGTAGATCTTAAAATTTCGCTGTGATTGACCGCAATGCCCGTATTGCCGTTGCCGGGGAATTTGATGTCGAATATATTGTTGTAGATATCAGCACCGGAAACAGGTCGCAGGTTGACCAGCTTCCAGGTAAGTCCCTGGTTACCGCTAAAGACAATGGCAGGAGCGGCACCAAAATTTCCATAAGCCAATAATGAATCTGCTGTAAAAGCATGCACACCCTTTGCTATAAAGCCAAGGATAAGGTTTACCGAATAGCCGTTGAAATCTGTATTGCCTGCATTGATATACCTCGCGGTATAGGTCTGGCCGCTATCCTGCGTAAAGCCAATATAATTAGTGAAAGCTACAAAGCCGGTTGAAGGCGTTAAGAAAGACATTCCTTTAATATCCCTGTTAACGTTACCGCTATTATATTTTTCCCGGAACTGGGCATGCGTAGCTGAAAATATAAGTAGCCCCGTAACCAGGCAGGCTAATTTTGTAGCCAGGTAAAATTTCTTCATAACAAGCGGGTAAAATAAAGTAAACGCAAAATAGACATTTTTAGCCTTTTAAAGAAGGAGCGGGGCGTTTACCGGTATTCTTAACATTAATACTATAGAAAAGGTTAATTGTCAGCCTGTTTTCGGGAATTTAGTTCGTCTTGTATGGCGCTCATAGCAGACTTGCATTGTTCAAATTCTTCCTTGGTTCCTTCAAGCATTAGTCTTGAATAATCTGCTGCATAGCGGTTTAGCATATTTAAAAGTTCCTGGGTCTCTAAGGTTTTCAGGTCTTGCATATTAGTAAAAGTTGGCTTTAATAAGAGCCAAAGTTCATGAAGATGGTTGCAATCGGTCTTCGTTAATATTTTGGCTCTGAGGTGGCAGGAATAAGCATTTAAGCGGCAGGCAGTTAAATCATCGCAGTTTTATTCTTCTGATTTTCGCTTGTTTAATTCTTCCTGCAGGCAGGCAATGGAGTTCTTACAAAGCTCAAATTCTTCCTTTGTACCTGTAAGCATTAGTCGGGCATAATCCTGATTATGCAGGGCAAGCATGTCCAGTAGAACATCTGTATCTAATTCCTTGTAAACTTTCACGTTTAGTAGTTTGGTGCATGTAAGAGCAAATTTATTAAAATAGGGTTGCAATCGTTCTACGCAAATTTCCCCGTGCTTACGCAATTATCCCTGTAGGGGCTATAAAAAGCACTGTTCTTTTGCTGATGGCTCAGTACATCCTGAGTTTTGAATGATTGCGCTGAATAGCTTTCCTGTTTCTTTTTTCTTCAGTGTTATGAGACCTGAATCCTGGAGGCTGCCAGCGATCTTATCGCCAAGCTCTAATTCTTCCTGAGTTTCAATAACAGTGTATTCCCCTGAAAATAAGAGAATTGAATACATCTTTTTTGGTTTATTGATGTGAGTTACTGTTCCTGTCATATCCTCAGGATTTTGAGGACAATAAAAGTAAGCAAAAAAGTTGTGCCCGTTTAGACTTTCCACTTAATTATTTCGGATTGCTTTCGCAGGTTCAGCTCGTGATGTATTTGCATAATCCTATACCTGCAAATATCGAAGTCCGTTTGCGAGCCTTTTAAAATTAATTCTGCGTACTCATCATTGTGATGCTTAAGCATATCTAATAACCTCTGGACACCCAGAGTATTAAGATCTTCCTGCATTGTAGATTGTTGATAGGTTAGCGCGTGAGTACTTTAAAGGTAGGCTTTTTAAACAACAATGCGCATGCCAAGCGGCGATAGCCGAAATAAAAAGAAAGATAGCGGTTTGAGTATAAGACTATGTTATGTTAAAGTAAGTTAGCTTTTGTGGAGCGAGGGTTGTAAATTTTCTGGACAACCCGAAGCGAAGGGGATAAGTTTTTGGATTTAATGCGAAGCTCACGGAGTGGCAACTTGCAAAGTTGCTAATAAAAGTTAATAGTGACAAAATCGTAACAAATGGGTAATTTACACTGCAATTCGGGTCCTAATGGGATCCGAACTAACTTTTCGGTAAAAAAACCTCTGCTTCACTCAGAGGGAAAAACAAGCCTTGTAAAGGCGTAGTTTTTATTTCTACAAAATGAGCCGCCGCAAGGTGGCTTTGTTTTAAAAAGGGTAGTGCCAACTACCCTGTAAATCTTGTAAAGATTATCGGTAACAAATTTACCGATAAAGTGGTTATCCACCATACTATTCTTTTGGCGCAAGAAGCGTGTTAATGGAAGCGGAACCAGCCATGGTTCCAGTATAATTCCACAAAGTAATACATTGCCTCAATCAAAGCGCCGAAGGCGACAATTACTGTTAACCAAGTCAAAAATCGTTGGTTTGCCATGGCTCTCTGTTCTTTCCAACCGAATATTTTCGGCGTTCCTCTGATTCTGTAATTCTTGATAGCCGCCCTGAGCGTAAAGGACTTCGCCATTAAATGAAATTTTATAGCACTCCTCAGGCTCCCCGCCGAGCATCGGCATAAAAGTAAGCATTTCAGTTTTTACGTTACCGTCCAAGACCAGTTTACCTAATACACTCTCTATTTCATCTTCAGGCAACAAGCTCTCAGATAATGCAACAAACTGCTTTATTTGATTGTATGTTAAGTATTTTTTCCGGTGTTCGTGGGTCGCAAAAAACTTTAAAAGATCATCTAGCTTTTGAATAGGGGTTAGTTCCGAACTTGAAATTACCTTTGTGTCGCCCGTTGGGCTTAGTGTTCCCAAGCTCTTTGGTTCTATATTTTGATTATAATAATCTAAATAAGTGCCGTATTCCGCTATCATAACCCTGCCTTCGTCGGTAATATGTAAAAACGGCCTATCTTCTAAACCTCTGTCAAAGTTTGTTACGAAGCCTGTTTCTAAAAGCTTCTTATTAAATACAATTGCTTTAGATGTCTGGATATTAAGTTTCCCGTAATCCAGGGCATATCCACTATTGGCGTATATGAAGCTGATTGCAATGCTAAGTTTCTCTACCTCTGTAGAATTATCTTCTAATAGATTATATACACTATCATCCATAGCAGTTGTTTTTGGTCTACCAATCTACGCAATTCCCTCCGCATCGTTCTCCTCCAATATCCTCGCTCTGAGGTGGCAGGGGATGCATTAAATACAATTACGTGAAAGGCTTACTTAACATAACATTAATTATAGGCATTTTCATTGTATTTTAATTTTAATTGGTGGCAGGCAAGTTGCGATTTTTCCGTAAAACTTTATTTGTCAATAAACGGGAAAAATCGCAACTTGCCTGCCAATGGAAATGAAAAGCCTATAATTAGCATTATGTAGAAACAGGCGCACATTCCCTGCATGAGTATTTAAGAAAAACCCTTGCCACGAGCGAAGATTATGGAGGACTTACGAATTTACTTCAAAATTAATGGTGAAATAAAAGCTCTTGATGAAAATTACACTGACGCTTTTAAAAATTCAATGGAAGGGTTCCTTTTGGCATTAAAATACAAAATAATGTGGAGGCTTAGATTTCTAGAGGAAGAATTTAGGCAATCTGAATGCGTTATTTATATTGAACACAACACAGAAACACTGCGGCAGGAATTGGAAGTAATAAACGCTTCAGAAAGCCTACTGCGTAAAATATCTGAAATTACTTCCCAAATTCAGCTTTAAACCCTTCGGCAAACCTCCGTATTCTATCCTGCGTTATGTCAATCCTGTAAGACTTAATAATTTTATCGCTTTTGCAAAGCGAAACTCCGTTATCTTTTTTCTTAAATACACCACAAAACCATAGCCACGCCATGCTCTTAGCTAACCTACTTAACATATTGGCAGACAACATTATAGGCAAAGAATATAGTGTATTTTAAAAAGGAACTCCTCTGAAACCCAATCCCGGTCTATTCATAGTCAGGCCATTGCCAGTTGTCACCGGGGTTTGTAGCAATTTTATCAGCCTTGTAAAAATTGCTACAAATGCAGGAAAGAAATTCTGCAAACGAAAATTGCGGGAACCCGGGCTATTGCAATTATTACTGGCATAATTATTTATATACTAAGCAAAAAGGAAAATGAGAACATATTTGCTAATGATCAGCCTGGCAATGATGGCCGCCTGTGAGGATCGCTCAGAAAACAGGAACAGCCAAACGGATTCTATAGTCGTTACGGCTCCTGCAAAACCCGCAGATGATGCCGGCCCGGTCGCCGGCTGTTATATGGGGGTGCTTGGCCGGGATACATTTGCCGCCAGCCTTCAGCAAAACGGCAATATCATAACCGGCACGCTTAGCTTTGACAATTACGAAAAAGACGGTAGCAAGGGAACCGTTAAGGGAGAACTAAGAGACAATGTATTGAAACTGCACTATTCCTTTGCTTCAGAAGGAATGAACAGCGTAATGGAGGTCTATTTTAAAGAACAGGATGGTTCCCTGGTGCGGGGTATTGGGGAAATGAATACCCGGGGCGACACCGCTTACTTCGTTGATCCTGCATCAATAAAGTACGATGGCAGCTCATTAAAAAAGATCGATTGCGAAAGCCTGCCTGCCAAGTATAAGTAACAGGCGCCCGGCTTAAGATTAGCCCATCCACCGAACTAAGCGTATTTTTGCCGTTATGCAAGATATTAATGTCCCCCTTATATTAAACAACCTTGGCATCGAAGAACTCAACCCGATGCAGCAGGCTTCCATAGATACGATCGGGAAAAACGAGAATACAATTTTATTATCGGCCACCGGCTCAGGTAAAACCCTGGCTTTTTTATTACCGGTGGTTCAGGCTTTAAACCCGGAGATCAATAATGTGCAGGCTTTGATAATTGTTCCGAGCCGTGAGCTGGCCATCCAGATCGACGATGTATTTCGCAAAATGGGAACCGGTTATAAGGTAACGCTTTGCTATGGCGGCCACAAGCGGGAAACCGAAGAGAATAACTTAAAACAGGCCCCGGCGGTAATTATAGGTACTGCCGGCCGCCTGGCAGACCATATCCGGAGGAATAATTTTTCTTTGGACAATATAACGACCCTGGTACTGGACGAATTTGATAAATCACTGGAGCTGGGCTTTACCGAGGAAATGTCCTTTATCATCGGCTCAATAAAAAATTTAAGCAAAAGGATTCTTACTTCGGCAACTGAAGCCGTGCCTATTCCTGATTTTATTGGTATAAAAGAGCCTGTTCGTCTTAATTTTTTAGCAGAGACGGATACAGCAGCAACCTCACTTGAAATAAAAACCGTTTTCAGCGAAGACAAGGATAAGGCCAATACGCTTTTCAACCTCGTTTGTTACCTGGGCAACCGCTCAAGTGTTGTATTTTGTAATCATCGTGAATCTGTTGAGCGCACCAGCAATATATTAACGGATAAAGGTATTGTGAACGTGTTCTACCACGGCGGCATGGAGCAACAGGAAAGAGACAGTGCCCTTTGCAAATTCAGGAACGGTACTTCCAATGTGCTTGTTACAACTGATCTTGCTTCCCGCGGACTTGACATTCCCAACATCCGTTACATCATTCATTACCACTTACCTGCCACAGAAGACGTTTTTACACACCGCAACGGGCGAACGGCACGCATGGATTCCACCGGTACATCAATTTTAATTTTATCTGCGGAAGAAGAATTGCCGCAATACATTTCCGATGTTGAAAATATTGAGCTCGCAGAAAGCTACCCCTTACCGGAAAAGCCAAAATGGAGCACCCTGTTTATCGCCGCCGGAAAAAAAGATAAAGTGAATAAGATAGATGTCGTTGGCTTTCTTTCCAAAAAAGGCGAATTGAAAAAAGAAGACATTGGTATCATTGAGGTAAAAGACTTCTTTAGTTTTGTAGCCGTGCGTAAAATAAAAGTTGGCGCTGTACTGGAGCTGATAAAGAATGAAAAGATAAAGAATAAAAAAGTTAAGATAGAGATAGCAAGATAATTTGAAGATGAGCCGAGCCGATTTGAAAATTTGAAGATTTGAAGATGGAAATGCAGAATGCCTGTGATCTAAAGAATTTTCAAATCTTCAAATCTTCAAATCTTCAAATTTTCAAATCATTCTTTGACTGAATAACACAAATTGGCATTGAACAATCCATACCGTCGCCCTTCCTTCATCACAAAACTCATGTAAAGTTTTCCGTTTTCCCTCCAGCCCTTGCCGGAAATTTCTTTCCCGCTCTCATAAACAACCTGCTGGATCATTTTGCCGCTTTGGTACCATTCGGTAAACAGGCCATTGTAGTTGCCATTGGTAAAATGGTATTCAAATTTTTTATTACCATTGGGCCACCAGCCTGTGTGCGCACTATCCTTCTCTCCTTTGCTGTACCAGCGCCGGCTTTCAGGGCCACCATCATTGTAATAAGTTTCTGTATATCCCTGTTGCCTACCGTTCTCCAGCCTTTGCAGGCATCTTACTGACCCGTCAGGATAAAATTCTTTTATGATGCCTGTAAACGTGGAATCATTTTTATAAAACCATGTTCCGTTCACAAGATGCAATGCGGTATCACCGGAAGAAATACTAATGGCCGGAATATTTGTGGTTACTGATCTTATATTCTCCCGGCAGGAAAAAAAGAGAATGCTCAATAATATATAAATACAAACTTTCAATATTTTTCTTCTTTTAGTTTTTTGATGTCTGCAATGATATTATTCATTTCTGCAGCAGATGTCCCTTTATACACGCCACGTATCCGCCGGTGCTTATCTATTAAAAGCATGTTTTCGGTATGCAGGAAATCATTGCTGTTCCTTTGCATACCCAGGTCCTCATCAGCAAAATAAAATTTACGGGCAATGTTATAGATAGCATCTTTATTACCGGTTAGCAAATACCATTTGGAATCTGTTACGGAATAATTTGCTGCATATCTTTTTAATACCGCGGGGATATCTTTATCAGGTGTTACCGAATGCGACAATAATAAAACCTCGTCATCATTTGCAAAAGCATCCTGCACGATCTTTAAATTCCTGGCAAGCTTTGGACAAATGCCCGGGCATGCTGTAAAAAAGAAATCGGCCACATATATTTTGTTGGCTACATTTTTTTCAGAAATGGTATTGCCGTTTTGATCGGTGAATGAGAAGTCCGGGATGCTATGCAGCGTATCCAGGCGGCCACTCCCCTTCCCTATCCACACCGGCGTAAAATCTGCTGATGAATAATAAGGAAGGCTTTCATTTTTAGCTATTGAAGCCTGGGCAGGCTGCTTTTGACGGCAAGCCCCTAAACAACATACCAGTACAAGGGGAAAAGCTCCAAGGGGGAAGTATTTTATTATAAACCTGGCTAAATAGCTTACAGTTTTATTTAAAAAATTTGTCCCCTTGTGGCTTGCAGCTTGTATCTTTTTTGTCATCTTACTGTGTTACTGTTCCTTTGGTACCATAAAAGCCGCTGCCGTTAATGTATGGCGCATCAGCGGTGATATGGTAATGATAGATGCCATTGGGATAGTCTGCCGTTACAGACGTATGTCCATGATAAGCATCCAGGTTTGTGCTGGTAAGCGTAACGCCGTTCTCCTTTGGCCCGTACACAGGAAATCCATCCAGCAAAAAACCTATCAATGCCTCCTTACCTTTTAATGCCGTGGTATAAAGCGGCTCCACGTGGTAGTGGTATTGGCCTGTCTGTTGGGGATGGCCATTATATTGATCAAAGGAATTTATCTCGTTGGTCAATGGCTGTGCAGGTCCTGCATACTGATTGAATATAGGAACGCCATTTATAGAAATGCCTATTGGGCCAAGCGGTGTTGCCTCGTGTATTGCATTTAAGGCAGGATTTATAGGAATTTTGAAGGTCAGGTTTTGGGATGCAATGCGATTAGGATTTAGTGCAAAGGAAGGGTTCGTTCCATTATATGCCTCATATAAAGTAGCTGCCCATGCTGTACCCATGTAGTAGGGACTTTTGTGCTCGGGCAATCCATTTGATTTAAGCACCACAAAATTTCCTTCAACTGAAATAGTAACGGTTGAATTGAACTTGCTGAATACCGCAGGTACTGTTGTTGTACCGCCGCTGCCTGTGTCTGTACTGCTTTTTGAACAGGATAAGATAAATGCTAACAAACTAAAAAGGATCGAACCCATGGTGACTGGTATTTTTTTCATGTATGCTGTTTTATAGTTTTTGGTTTAGTTATTGACCTGGCGGCGGGCCATCATGCGGGCTTTTTCCCGGAGGAGGACCCATGTGTTTGGGTGGCGCCATGCGCTTCAATGCATCCTGTATGATCTCATCAAATTTTTCCTGTTGCTCGGTATTACATATCGCCCTCAGTTTTTGAAAATGCCTGAAGGTGAATTCATCCAATTGCTGATCCGGGGCTGCAGCCCTGCTGCTGTAGGCATGTATCAAAGAATCGGAAACATTGGGCTGTTTTAATAATTCAAATAATGCTTCCTTTGCTTTTCTTTGATCATCGCGGATATCTTTTATTCCTGCCTGGTGTTCTTCTCTTAATTTTTTATATGCTTCCTCCTGCGTCGCATCTAATTTTAATTCGTTGGTAAGGAATTCAAATACCTGTCCTCCCGGCTGGGGTAATTGACCTGGTCCTTTATCATTTTTATTTTGCGTCCACAATAAAGCAAGTGTAACGATATTAGCTGTGAGCAGAACCAATATCAAAACAGAAAGCCAGCGGTTATTTGCAAGGTTGTTCATGTTATAAGTTTATTCATAAACAGATGAGCCATCCATATTGTATGCTTCTGCAAAGGCTTCAATACCTGCAGGCTTGTTTGAATTGACGGGTTGCTCATTTGTCTTTATAAGCGAAATCACATTAAGTACCAGTACAACCGAAAGTACCGCTGTAACAAGAGCAGGGCGAAGCAGGAAGGATGTTTTTCTTACCGGCTCCGTTTCATTTTGCATTCTGCCGCTTAATCTTGTATAAAAGAATTCAGGGGCCTCAGCCTTTTTAAGGCCGTTGAGGCTGTTCATTATCTTTTCAAGTCTTTGTTTTTCCACCTTTAAATATTTAAGGTTATAGTTTAGATGTCGTTTTTTAAGAAAACCTTCGGTGCTATGGCGGTAATTCCGATAATTTTTTCCGGAGATTTTGTTTGGCCCGCTGAAGCAAAGAATCTACAGCTGCCTCTGAAGTATTTAAAATGGCGGCTATTTCGCGGTAACTAAGCTCCTCCACCTTCTTTAAGACGAATGTGGTTCGCTGGTTTTCCGGGAGCTGGCTGATCATTTTAAAAAGCATGGCTGCATCTTCCTTTCGCTCCTGTTGCACACCGGGATGATCAAAATCTCCCGGTTCATGAATGAGCCGGTTATCTTCACCAAGCAGGCTGCTTAAAAAGCCAAAGCGTTTTTTTCTCGTTTTGCGCCGCAGATGATCAAGTGATTTTGTTACCGTAATGCGGTATATCCAGGTAGATAATGCCGAATCGCCTTTAAATTTATCGATGGAGCGGTAAACCTGTATGAAAACCTCCTGGGCAGTATCTTCAGCCTCGGCGTGATGTTGCAATAAGCCGAGGGCGGTATTAAATACCTTGTCCCTGAATTGTGTTACCAATTCTTTAAATGCAGGTTCCTCCCCGTTGCGGAGGCCAGAAAGCAATTCCTGTTCTGTCAAATGGGGTGCTGGTTTTTAGTTAGACGTTGTAAAATACAAAAACCTTCGGCGGGACCAGCCTTTATTTAATTAAGTTCGCCGGCTTTCTCATGATCATCATATTGCTGCCTCAGCTTTATCAATTCCGGGTCAGTTTTAAGATCATACAATTCCCATTCATTTACGGTGTAGAAATAAATGAGCTTATATCTTTCTCCCCTTATACCCAGGTGTTGCAATACCGTATGGTCTGCCTTGTATTCATAAAAATGATAGTATAGATTATGCCTGGGTATTATCTTTTGCTTACCGGTGATCGTGGGTACAAGGCTTAATCCCTGCATGAACCCCGGCACATTTATCCCTGCAGCATCCAGTATCGTAGGCGCATAGTCAATGGACTGGGTCATATTTGTATTTACAGAATTTGGTTTGATATGGCCGGGCCAGCGCATCATCAACGGCGCCTGCATGGATACATCATACATAAAGCGCTTGTCGAACCAGCCGTTCTCACCCAGGTACATTCCCTGGTCACCGGTATAGATCACAAGCGTGTTTTTCGTAAGGTCGTTCTTGTCAAGATAATCCAGGACTCTTCCAACATTTTCATCAACAGAAGCTACACAGGCCATATAATCCTGCATGTACCACTGGTATTTATATTTTAAAAGTGCTGCCCCTTTTGGCCTTAATTGCTGCAACAGTCTTCCTCTTTCTTCATAGATCTTTTTAATACTGCTCCTGCCGGGTTCCGGTATGCGGTTAAAGATGGCGTTGTAATAAACAATATCAGCCGAATCGGGTTTTAGTTCCGGGATGTCCATTAAATATTTTGGATCAACCTTAAGGTCACTGCAGAGTTTGAGATCATGCAGGATGCTCATTGTTTGCAGTCGCCATGCCGTACCATGACCTGCAGTATCCACGTAAAGCGTAGATGGTTCAGGAAATGTTTTGTTGTGATACTGCTCAATATATTTTAGCGGCGCAAAAAAATAGCGGTGTGGGGCTTTGTGATGAAGGTGCAGTAAAAATGGCTTACTCATGTCCCTGTTATCAAGCCATTTGATGGCTTCGTCGGTGATCACATCAGTTGCATAGCCATGATAGGTACTGGTATCGCCCTTCATTGAAATGATCCTTGGCTCAAAGTAAAGGCCCTGCCCCGGCACTATCTTCCAAAAATCAAAACCGGTGGGATAAGAATGCAAATGCCATTTACCTACAATGGCAGTCTGGTAACCGCCCTGCTGCATCAGCTTCGGCATGGTGATCTTTGAAGAATCGAACCTGGTGCGGTTATCCTTCATCCCGTTCTTATGTGAATGCTGACCTGTTAAGAGTGTGGCCCGCACAGGCCCACAGATAGAATTGCCAACAAAATTCCTGTTAAACAATACGCCTTCTTTTGCAATGCGGTCAAGTGCCGGCGTATTTATAAATTTTTTATTGTAGGCGCTGATGGCATCCGCATCATGGTCGTCGCTCATGATGTAAATGATATTGGGCCGCTGCTGGCCAAAACAGGCAGTTGAAAGAAACAGTAAGAAAATAAGCAATTGCATGGGTAATATATTTTAAATATTCAGGATTGATACGTCTTACATTTATAACACGAAGAACCAAATTTTAAAAACAGATTTTTGTCATTCTGAGGTACGAAGAATCTCCATATTTATTTAGCAGGCACCAGGACATTTATTAGGGTGATGCTTCGTGCCACAGCATAACAGAGTCTATTTGGCTAAAACTGTTTAAATTTCCCGTCACTTTTTTTAATCATTGAAACGACTTGATAAATGCCTTAACCTTATTTTCAAATTCGCCTGCGCCATTAAATAGAAAGGAATGTTGAATGGGCAAAACGTAAACAGGATGATCTTTTAATTCGCTTTCAAACTTGGCAAGCCTCACGCCATCTTTTTCAGTGGTGAGGATGATCTTCTTCCCGGCTTTCATTTTTTCAAATTGCTGTTTTATGTGCTGCAGGTCATCACTATTAAAGATATGATGATCTGCATAGCGCAGGATCTCATAGTTATCTACATGACCTGCCAGATATTCTTTTAAAGGCGCGGGCTTCGCTATGCCGCATACCATCAGCACTGAAATGTCTTTCGTAATGCTTAGCTCCTCTTTACTAAAAAGGTGATAAGGGTTGCTATAAATAATTGTTGTAAAGTAAACAGATTGACTTGACGCAGGATCAATTTCCCTGATAACAGATGTCTTTTCTTTTTCAGACAGATCCGGTTTGCATTTTGTCACAATGATGACCCCTGCCCTTTTGCTGCTGCTCCGCACATCACGCAGATCGCCGGAGGGCAACATCTGGTCTCTTGTATATAGGTTAGCATGATCCGTAAGTAAAATATTGAGTCCTGCTCTCACTTGCCTGTGTTGAAATGCATCATCTAAAATGATGACCTGTGGCGCAGGTTGGTGGTGAAGTAAATGCGGTATGGCTTCCAGCCGCTCTTCTCCAACGGAAACGATAATGCCCGGAAATTTTTTATGGAACTGCATCGGCTCATCCCCTATCTCCAGCGCCGTTGTATTTTCATCGGCAATGGCAAAGCCCCTGGTCTTTCTTTTATATCCCCTGCTTAAGGTCGCGATCTTAAGATCATTTTTTAAAAGGCGGATCAAATATTCTGTCATGGGTGTTTTACCAGTGCCGCCCGTAGCTAAATTGCCCACACAAATTATGGGGAAGTTAAAAGAAGATGATTTGAGGATTTTTTTATCGAACAGCCAGTTGCGAAACCATATGATGGCGCCGTAGAGGAATGAAACGGGCAGTAAGAGGTATCTTAATTTTTTCAATACAAATAGTTAATTGGTTAATCCGTTAATTAGTTAATCCGTTAATCCGTATAAAGGTATAATGGGTAAAGTTCCTGCTAACTCTCAACTCCTAACTTATAACTGCTTAACTATTTACAAAGATAGAGAAGATGGTAGTGCCGTAGCTCCGCTCTGTTTTATAATGAGGGAATTTTTTATAATCATTTCTTGGCGTATGTTCCAGTACAAACCAGCCGCCCGGGTTTAAAATATCCTTCTCAAAAATTTTCACCGGCAGTTCATCAATGGTAGTTAGTGCATATGGCGGACCGGCAAAGACCAGGTCATATTTGTGCGGCGTTGTTTCTATGAACCGGAACACATCCGATTTTACCACGTTAAAATTTTCAAAGCCGAGTTCTGCCGATGTCTTCTTGATAAAATCATACATCTTATTATCTTTCTCCACGATGGTAATATCCACCGCTCCTCTGCTGGCTAATTCGTAGCTGATACTGCCCGTGCCCCCAAAAAGATCGAGTGTTTTTAAAGCATCTATTTCTAGATTATTTTGCAGGATATTGAACAAGCCTTCTTTTGCAATATCGGTCGTTGGCCTTGTGTGAGGCATATTAGCAGGCGGGTTTATTCTCCTGCCCCCATGTATGCCACTGATTATACGCATGCGGCTAAAGCAAATAAATGACTGAAAAAATGCTGGGGATGGGCCTTTATTTCTTCCCGGTATTCAAAATTGCCGGGCAATTCATCAAAACGCGTATTTAAAAAATAATTATAGATAGCTGCATAGAGGTTCGAACTTTCATCCACGAGTCCGCTGATATGCAGTGTAACGGAATCAGGAGCGACCCCGAAACTTTGACAAACATTCAACAGGTGGTAAGCCGCGTCTGCAGGATTATTGTACGTAAAACTTTGTACAACCTGTAAAGCACCTGGCTTACGCAGCATCACGGTAAAACTGTTCGTATAAAAAACAGCTACCAGCTCATTGCCATCACCCGGCTTCCTGTCAACCAGTAAAGAATACTGATGGGTTTGACTACCTGATGAAAATTGCGAGGAGAAAATATCATGTATGTTTACCGGCACCCTGTAAACATTGTGCAGGTTATGCTTATATAAAAAATCATTTTTCACCACTCCCCCGTTTGCATCGCCATAGACCAGGCCCAGCATTTCATTATTGGTATCACGATCCATAAATTCAGGCGGCACTAAAATGCTTTCGGGGAATGACCAGAAGATATTCGTTTTTTTATATTGCTTTTGCAGGAGGTCTTCAGATTGTAATATCCTTTTGATCTCTTTTGTAAATTCCGCTGCCTGCATCTCCACAGGAAATGAATAGATGAGTACATTCCTGAAGTAATTGTCATTATCCAGTATGAAGATGGAAATGCCCATTGGGCCTGCTTCTATAAATAATTGCGCTGTACTGCTATCTGTTACCGGTGCCTGTATATTGAATGATGGGATCAAATTCTGCGTTTGGGGAGGCAAAATAAGATAATTTTGCTGACTTTATGGAAAGTACAGCTGCAATCAAAGATTTAAAAGTTAAGGTTACCAATAAACAAATACTGTCTATTGCTTTACCCATTACACTGGCGATACTCATTCCGCAGATCAATATGCTTACCAACAGCATATTCCTTGGGGAACTGGGTCCTGAAGAATTGGGCAATGCAGGCATTACCGGTGTCTTCTACCTGATCTTTGCAGTAGCAGGTCATGGATTGAACAATGCGCTGCAGGCTGTGTTTTCAAGATATGCAGGAAGCGATGACCCCAACGCATTTAAAACCATACTTGCACAAGGTATCAGGGTATGCCTGCAATTTGCATTAGCAGGAATTTTAATCACCTGGTTCATTGCCCCGCTTATTTTGAAACAGGTTGCCGACCCCCGGTTTTACCCGGAGGAAATAGGTTTTTTAAAGATCAGGATAATGGGCCTCCCTTTTTTGTACCTGTTTCAAATGGGTAATGCTTTTTTGGTGGGATCACTTAACAGCCGTTATTTAATGATCGGGTTTATTTTTGAAGCCGGTGTTAATATTTTACTGGATTTCCTCCTCATCAAGGGCCGCCTTGGTTTTCCGGCACTGGGATTTAATGGCGCCGCCGTTGCTTCTGTTATTGCCGAGTTCGTTGGCATGGTGGTAGTACTCATTGTCTTATTCAGAACGGGATTAAAAAAACAATACGGCTTATTAAAAAGCTTTGCTTACGATAAAATCATAACCAAACAGATCTTAAAGATATCAGCACCGCTGATGCTCCAGTATGTGATAAGCGTTACTACCTGGCTCGTATTTTTTATTTTGATCGAAGGCCTGCACGATGTCAATGCCAAGGCCATCAGCAATACCATGCGTAATGTGTTCGGACTGACGGGTGTTTTCGTTTGGGCATTTGCCAGCACCTGTAATGTTATGGTAAGTAATTTAATGGGTCAGAAAAGGGAAGATAAAGTATTGGAAGCGATCAATAAGGTCACTATGCTGAGCATTGGGTTTTGTTTCTTCATGTGCCTGCTGGTAAATATTTTTCCAACAACATTCTTTGGCGTATTCGGGCAGGGACCGGAATTTGTGCAACAGGGTATCCCGGTATTGCGTGTCGTTAGCGTCGGCTTAATGTTCATGAGTGTTGCTAATGTGTGGCTCAATGGTGTTACCGGAACCGCCAAAACAAAAATGAACCTGCTCATTGAAATAATTGCCATCACAATTTACCTTGTATATACCTGGTATTTTATAAAGGTGAAGTATGTATCACTTGCCATGGCCTGGAGCAATGAACTGGTTTACTGGTTCAGCATCTTTATTATTTCGTTTATTTACCTCAGGAGTGGGAAATGGAAAACAAAAGCACCGGAAAAACTTTAATCAGCGATCTTATAATAGATCTCTGTTGAAGGTTTAGGGCTTCCGTCAATCACCTTTGTATGTGCACAGCATATTGTTTCAAGTGAAGTGTGCATGTCTTGTGTAAAACCAATTTTTGGATAGGCACAGAAAAGAGAGAACTGGCCTTTTTTATGAAGCTCATTCCATAGATTTTCCAGTTGCACCGTTGCGCCATTAAGGCCCTGCTGCCATAGGATGGCAACCATTTCACCAAATGCACGGATCTTGCGGTTCTTTTGTTGTACCCTTTTGAGAAGATCAGTTATCAATTCAAAGAATAATTTTTCATCCGGCCAGTCATTTCTCATGAACCTGGAAAGCATTTCATTCGCCTCCAGCGGTACATACTGATCATTTGATGATAAGAGATCAATATCAAAGCCTTGTTTTTTCAGGCGCTTATCCATGTTAATAATGTGTTCCTGTGTTGCGATAATGATCACGCTGTCGCCTGCAAGAATACCGGAGCCAATAAAACCTTCGAGGGAATCTAAAAATATGTTCTCGCTCTCATATACCTGCACCACATGATCACAAGGCGCTACTTCACCCCAAAAAACCTGCAGGTCTGATCTTTCCCAGTTCTTTATCATATTAAGAATTTAAATGTGTTATCATAAAGATACACATGTTTATCAAAAACTGTATAGGCGTATAAAGCAATGCGTTCTTAAATATATTAAACTTTCCTGAAAGCGGGATCCTTATAAAAACAACGCATTAAATAATTTGCAAATACTGCTATGATCGTTCCTTTTATGCAAAAGGTTTGAACCCGGAAAATAAACCTGCTGTCTCTTCAACCTGTCCCACAGGAATATAATCACATGCTTCATCATATTTTTCCCACATTGCCATCACTGCAGGATTGGAATGTGCAATTTGTATAGCCTCCTGCGATCTCCATTCAAACACTTCGATGATCGTTCCGTCTTTTGCTTCCATCATGATAGAAGCCCTGTCGGTTACTAGGCCTTGTCCTTTAAGAACCGCATGATGTTCTCTCATTAGCTGTTTTAGTATTTCCGCCTTCCCGGGTTTTGGCCTGTAAGCCACTATTGATATTTGTGCTTCCATAATATTCTTATTTTTTAATTTTGAGCAATTTTGATCCTTAACCAGGCAGGATCAGGCTTTACCTTCATCGTCATAAATGGCTATTAATGCCTGCATGCTGTCTTTTAATTTACCCGAACCTTCATCGAAAAAGTTGTCTTTGCTTTTTTTAGACGCTTTATTGTCTGTCGACTTTTTTATAGCGGCCCTTATTTCATCCAGGTCATCAAAAAATACGGGTATATTTTTTTCATAGTAGCTATTCACCGCTTCTATTTGAATTAAAAGGCTTTCATATTCAGCTATGATGCTATTGATATCCTTTATATTTTCTATTGTATGCCTGCGAGGTATCCTGTTAAATAATGAGGTTAGTGCTGTTGTTGTTGGGTTCATTTGCGGGGTGCCTGGTATTTGTGGAAACAAAAGTAAGGGAAAGTTTTCCGCTGGCTGGTTATGATAGCTTTTTAAAAAACTCTCCAAAATGCCAAAGGATCCCCGATGGGTCGTGCAGGAAACACTCTTTTCCCCAGCACTCATGCCGGACCGGGGTTAACTTTACTCCTTTATATTTACCCGGCAGACCCAAAGCCAGAAGTTCATTCCAATACTGTTCCACATTTTCAACTTCCAGAAACACCATGGTATTATCTATCCAGTCTTTCACATAAGCGTCTTGTAAATAGAAGCCAAATCCCTGTTTCGAGAAATAAGACATAGCAGGAAACAAAATGCTTTCCTGGAATCCCAGGTCTTTGTAAAAATCCCTGGACAGGTTGAAGTTCTCAGCGCCAATAAATGGTCTTATGGAATTAATTTTTTGACTCATCTTACCAGTTTAAATTATAGGCAGTGTTATTTCTTTATTACTTTCTTAAAACTGTACACTACTTCAACGCCACCGGGGATAAATGGCATACTTGTAGTTAAAACCATTTCTTCTGCATTCAGTTTTGTTATTTTATACTTTATTTTCAGATCCTGTATACCAAAATCAATTTGCAATGAATCTTTACCAATAAAATTCCATTTGCCATTTTTACTTGAAGGTTCAGCACACGGAAAATCATTGTCATCTATTGCAAATATCCCTTTAACCTTAAAAATGAAAATGTTGTCTTTAATGCAGTAAGGGCTCTGTGCCAGCAGATCGGTTGAAAGCGTACCCCGGTTATTCAGATCTACCGGCTTAAGCGTTGTAGCTGAGGATATGATCCATTTATGCTTTGTGATGATGTCTTTTTCCTGGGCTTGCCGATAGCTTAAAATAAGGGTGATCCCTATTGCTGTAAAAATATATAAACCAATTTTTTTCATACGCATTAAAGATAAACCAGGTTACTATTAAGCCCCCATTCTTTGTTCCTATGTTCCTTTATGTACGTTAATATGTCCGTCTTTGATTTTAAATCTTTCAAACATACGCCGGTCCAAAGGTCAATTATTTTGTTGCATGTAAACTTAATGAAGAGAATATGAGTTGAAACTCCCCAGCCACCAGTAAGGTAGGTCATTATAAGCATGTCATTACTTTTAGCCAGGTAAAGCAATTTTCGCCCGGGTAATTTTTTAATGACCACACAACCTGCCTGGTATTGCTGATCAGGGTTGGCAATTGAAAAATCTCCCGACAAACAGTTAAGTTGATTTTTTACAAAACCCGGTATTGCCTTTTTGTCATTGAAAGTTATGAATGAGTCTGATTGCAATTTTAAAAGGAAATTATCCAGGGTTTTATTCAGTAAAATTGATGTAGTGTCCAGGCTAAACTTACAACCCTGTTGCCCCATACCTAAAAAAGGGAGTACTAAAAAAAGAACGATAACTATATTTTTAAAATTTTTCATATGCTTCTCTGAAGTTCAAAAGCTGTCGTGTAAGACTCTGGTTGCCCTAATTTTTTTGTTTGAGTTCCTGTGCCATTTTTAAAGTATGTTCCAATGACTTTGTATTTGTCCAGTCGTTATGCCCCGGGATGATATATTTTGGTTTTCTACACTTTTCCTGAACATTTTTTATTGTTGTTGAATAACCTGTTACGCTGGCATCTCCCAGATTACCCAGATCACTATCTTCAACACTTTTTACCAGGCAGCCACCGTAAAGCACCCTTTCCTTCTCAAACCAAATGACAATATTGTCCGGGGCGTGACCCGGGCCGGGATAATAGATTTGAAAAGAATATTGACCAACCGTAATAACAGTGTCTTTGTCAATTAAAAATTCAGCTCTTTTCTTGTCTCTTTTCCTGCTAAGTTCATCTGTTTTCCTGGTAGTGTAGGTTTTAATGCCTTGCTGCCTGTAATATTCAAGTCCTCCCGTTCTGTCTTCGTGGAAATGTGTAGCAATGCACATGACTACACTGTTATTGTGTCGTACCCTTATACTATCCAGCAAGGGCTGGAACTGCGTGGTATCCCATGGAGAATCAAACAGTACTCCCCCTTTGTTCGTTAAAAGATACATTCCGTTTGCAGGTATCCGGTCCCCTTTATAATAATTATATGTTGTAAAAACATAAAAGTCACCGGTTAAATGAGAAATTTTCAAACTACTATCCCGGTCCTTTCCGGAAATGTTTCCAATAAAAAAAAGACAAATGATTGTCGTTGCTATTGTGCGCATAATGTTGTTATAAAATTACTTCTAACGCCAGTTCGTCTAAAAACCTTCGTTGTTTTTATCAAATATAATTCAATTTAAGTCTTGTGTATATAGGGCTGTAATTAATTGTGAACTAGTGATTCAGAAAATTACGAGGTCTTAAAACAGTTGTTATAGCTTTAAGCAGGACCGTTTTAGGAAAAAACAAAGCCATAAGCTCTTTGAGAAACTTTGTGAGCATGTTTTTATCAATAATGTTCATTAACCTGCGCAGGTTGTAGGCTATAAACATAAATCCAACGTCGGCACTGGCCCGCTTCAGGCCTCTTTTTGTGATGATATAATAAAATCCCCATTGTCTCTTTATTGTTCCATAGGGATGCTCTACTATTGATTGTCGCTTTTTATAAGTTTGCGGATTGGCTTCAATGTTACACTTATTTATTTCCATGTATGGGGCATACTCACTTCTTTCTATTACCCTGCCTTTTTGGTTTTTGGTGCACAACGTTCTTGCCGTACAATTAATGCAGGCATGGGTCTTATAATGTTTTGAAAGATAAAAGTATCGCTCTTTGTTTTTCTGATACCAGTTCCCATTACTGGTTAATACCTGGTGTTGCGGACAAATGTAAGTGTCGTTTGTTTCATCATATTTGAAATGAGCAAAATTGTAATTTTCATCCGGTGCAGCAGCTCCTACTGCCGGAATAGCGACCATTATCTCTATATTAAGTTCAAGTGCTTTTTTTATTTCACTACCCGTATGATAGCCTTTATCATACAGAGCGGTAAAGTCTGTACAACCCAAAATGGTCCTGGCTCTGCGCAGCATTCCGCTCATGGCCTTGCTGTCGTTCTCATTGGTTACTTTGTAATCAATAGGCAGGCAGTGCTTTGCGTCCACCACCGTTTGTACGTTATAGGCTACTTCGCTGATGTTGTTGCGGGTCATCATTTGCCTGCTATCAGGATCTGAGGTGGATATCTGTGGTTCGCCGCTATTGGTTAATTGGCGATCCATATTTTCATAATTATCTTTCCTGTCGTTTTGCTTTTTTATTTCATCTTCGATAATTTGTTTATTCTCCTGGTCAGCTTCCGCCAATGCCTTATTGTATTCATCCAGCCTGGCATCAATATAAGCAAGATGTCTTTCGATCTTTCCTTCATTAAAATTATTCTTCTTGGAATTTTGAGCTCTTAATTTGGTGCTGTCACCAGCTACAAGTGTGCCGCCAATGAGATCAAAATGTTTGGCAATACTTACCGTATGGCGAAACACCTTTCGAATGGCCTTTTCATTATCTCTCCTGAAGTTGGAGATAGTATTGTGGTCCGGAGCGAGCTGCTTCATCAACCACATTAACTCAATGTTTCGTTTGCATTCCTTCTCTAACAGGCGACTGGAGCGGATATGATTAAGGTACCCGTAAACAAACAGCTTTAATAGATCCTTTGGGTGATAAGCAGGCCGGCCTTCTTTGGAAGTCTTTGTTACAAATTTAAAATCTTCGAGTTGAATGCTTTCTGCAAAAAGATCAATGATGCGAACTTCATTATCAGGGGCAATTATCTGATCCAGCGACTGGGGAAAAAGGATGCTTTGTTCTCTGTTTTTACCTTGTATGAATTGCATTGATAAATTTACAAAACGTCAGAATGTTAAGAAGCATTAATTATCAAGGGATGTGAATAGTTTTTAGACAGTCTGACGTCAAGGGCTTGCCGAAGTGGGGGCAATAGAATTCCGTCCGCCCGGCTAACTGAAGCTAAATTTATAAATAAAAGTTGATGATTTGCACATAGCTAAATTAATAACGTCCTGCTGGATAGGAAGCTAAATTGAAAAACAAAAAGTTGAAACACGGCTTCCGTCCGCCCCCATTTTGGCAAACCTCATGTTATGCGTTCGCCTTTCTTCTCGGTCTGTCAAGTTGTGTTCTGTGTCCACCGAAGCAGAGTGTGTCCCGGAAGCGTTAGCACAAGGCAGGTTCTTTTGCAAGGTTGGCTTTTGTGTGTCGGCTCTGTGTGCCTTGCAAATGTGCCTGACTTGGTGCGTTGGTTTATGGATAGAGTTTAAATTATTTTCTTTGATTAGTGCCTAGTTTATATCCTTTCTTCAACTTTTTACATAGAATAACTCTTGTGGTTTGATTCATTTATTTTTTTTGTTCAGTTCACCCGAGTTTACAGAAAAAACCGACTTTTTAAATTTATTTAGCCTCTCAATCTAAAAGTCGGTTTTTTGGTAATTTTTTAATGTAAATGCTTGCATGGTGCTCCTGAACAACTACAAGTGCCGACAACACAAGCTTTTTCAGTATCCCATCTCCAACCAACAGGATACCCGCCTTCTAATCTTTTATCGTCATTCTTTACAAAACTCACAACTAAGTTGTCTTCCATTTGTATAGTGTCGTAAGGAATAGGTTGGAGACCTTCACCATCTATATGCATATGAGGCAACATGACCCCAAGTCCAAAATCAGAAAGGCGTTTAATCATTTGCTGAACTTCTGGCAAACTAATGGCAGTTACGGCTTCCTCTACCATTTTTGGGTACCCAAAAGTTGTAACATTTTTTGTTTCTTCCAATACGGAATTTTGATTGTCTATCATATTATTTAATTGTATTTGCCTACTCTTTCAATATGCGGTTTTCGGCTTCCCCGTTTGAATTTCTTTCGGAACTTTTATAAGTGTCCACATTTTTACCACTTTATTCAATTTTTGCTATTTTTTGTATGATAGAAATTCATTTCTCTCATACATTATCTCAACTAATCTTCTTTATTTTCCCAGTTTTTTATTTACCTCAAATTTCACTTTGTCTTTTGAGCCAAAAAATCCTTTCACAATGATGTAAATGCCAAATAAGACGATAAGTAAAACCAAGATGGGTTGAAGTATAGACATGAAAGACCTCATATCGTAAAAGTAATCGGCTAAGAATAAGCCAAATCCCAAAATGGCAACACCAACTTTTATTAGATTTGTAAAAGGACTGTCCAATGCAGCTAAGATGACAGTAAAAATCATTATTGCAGCAGCAAAGCCTAAAGATATTTTTCCTAAAAAATAATACTTCATACAGAATGAGATTACGCCTATTAGCGAAAGGATATTGAGTGTCTTTCTCATATAATTAGTTTACAAGTATTACTCATAGATAGGAATTAGTGTATTATATTTTTCACAATTAGGGCATTCGTCGGAAAAATTTTCAAAGCTGCTCCCACATCCTCTACATCTGTATAGCTTAATCATTCTTTTTTCTTCTTGGTTTACTTCAATTGAGTTCAGACTGACTTCTTCTTTTAATTCCCGATAATTTATTTCTGCAAGAAATGCTTCTTCTCCAATATAGAAAATGCTTTTATTTTCAATTACCTGCGGAAAATTTTTGCAACTGAGTTTATTTACTCCGTAAAATGTTCCATTCAATGAACCTTCATCAAGCAAGTAAAAATTGCCTTCTCTAAATTCTATTGAGCAATGTTTTCTGCTTACAACGGCTTTACCATTAAACAATATTTTCGAAAAAATATTCGCTCCAAAATTTTCTCTGCCTAAAATTGTTTTGTGTAAAGTGGAAATTTCAAGGCGTTGTTGGGTTATCTGATAAGTGATTGACAGCCCTATTATTTCTCTTTCATCTTCTTTGGTTTCAGTAAGTGTAATTGATGAACTAAATGAATCGAAACAAAAAGAACATTCAGAAGGAACGGTGCTTCTTGATTCAAAGAAATTTTCTTTATTGCAATTTGGGCAAAGTATTTTTAGCATATCATCTGAAAGTTTTTTTTATTCCAACTTCTGCAAGCTCGTTACACAATATAATTAGTTCATTCTTTTTGGGAATACCTGTCATATAAATTTCGTTTTCATTGCTAACGTTAACCGACCATTTTTTAGATGCTCTTGCCTTTTTTTGTTTTACGGGAACCTCGCCAATAATTTTATAAATACTTTGATTTGCAGAACCCTTTAGGTTTGTGTTCTCATGTTGTTCTTCAATGTATCTTCCATCTACAAGAGTATCTATGTATTTGAGAAAAAGTTTATCGGGAAATTGCTCTTGCAATTCATTCAAGTAGTAACCCGAAAAGCAATGAACGGTTAAACTTGTTTTTGTTTTTATCAAGTGCAGAAATGCAATAAGTTGTTCGTATTGCTGAAACGGTTCTCCTCCTGAAATTGTAATTCCGTCAAAGCCATTTTTAATTGATACAACCCAATTGAAAATATCAACAACAGAAATACTTTTACCTACTGTGCTGCTCCACAAAGTTTTATTAACGCAACCTTTGCATCCAAGGTCGCAACCCTGAACCCAAATCCCGATTCGTTTTCCTTTCCCAAGATTGTAAACGGGATGCTGTATTTTATTTAGTTGCCAATTCATTCAAACACTACTTTGTTGTCTTGCATTTTTGCTTTGATGGTGCAGTTTTCAACCTTCTTTGTTTGGAACATAAAATTTGTCAAACCATTTTTAATGAATGTTTCTATTCTGTTCACAATACCTCTACCACCCATTTCTAAATTATCAGTTGCACAAACTTCAAGAAATCCTTTTACGAAAGCATCATCATACTCAAACGAAATGTTCCGCAACTTTTTCAAGTTGTCTTTAATCACTCTTAAATTTTTCTCAACAATTTTTCCTGCAACTTCTTGTCTGATAAAATCAAATACAACAAAGTTGTCTCCGAACCGATTGAATATTTCAGGTCTGCCTAATTTGTTGCCAAAGAAATTTTTGATTTCAAGTTTTATTTTTTCTTCCATCGATTCATAAGAATCACTAAACGAAACATTCGGAATTCTTTTTCCGTCTTCATTCTCTTTGAAGATGCCTAAGTTACTTGTAAAAACAATTAGCGATTGTGTGAAGTAAACTGTTTCACCCTTGCCGTCTGTTAATCTTCCATCATCTAAAATTTGAAGGAACTTGTCAAAGATTTTTGAATGTGCTTTTTCAATTTCGTCAAACAAAACAATGCTGAAAGGTTTTTTTCTTATTGCATCTGTAAGTTGTCCACCTTCTTCATAGCCAACATATCCTGGCGGACTGCCGATAAGTTTTACGTCTGAATTGCTGTCATTGTATTCACTCATGTCAAAACGAATCATAGCTTCTTCATCACTAAAAATTAGTTCGGCTAATGATTTTGCTAATTCGGTTTTACCTGTTCCAGTTGGTCCCGCAAAAAATAAAATTCCTTTTGGTTTACTGGTTGGTCTTGTCTTATCAATAGAATCAAGCCCAAGATTTGACCTGCGTATAATTTCAACTGCTTTGTCAATTGCCTTGTCTTGTCCTAAAACTCTTTTTCTCAATTCCTTTTCTGCATTATCAATTTTAGCAGGGTCGATAGTTTCCCAAGGATTTTCTCTTATGCCATATTTATACAAGTCAATAACTTCTTTCATTTTATTGATGTGAAGTTTTTCCTGTTTTGAAATTGTTATAAGATTTTCAAGTTCACGATTAGTAAAATTTTCTGTTAAGTCAGGGAATGCTTTTCCAACTTCAATCAAGTTTGGTTCATGTCCGTCAGCAAAAAAATGTTTGTTGCGTTGCTCAAAAAACCTAACTCTTTCTTCTCTATTTGGTTTTTGAATTTCAATTCCTTTTGTCAACGGATTTTCTAAAAGTATCCATGCCGGAATGTCATTGAGTTTATCGCAAAGGAAAATTAGAATATTTCTTTTACCATCTTTACTTTCAAATGCAACTGATTCTTGTGCTGCTTTAATTAATTTAAGGAACAGTGGTTTGGCTTCTTCCTCTAATGCGTTTGGATTAGAAGTAAACCGGGATGCAAAATTTACTATCCCTGCTGAAAGTTTTGTTGTGTTACCTGTAAGTTCACGAAGGAAGCTAATTGCACCATCTAATTTTCTTGCCTTCGCATCTTTCAGATAAGAATCTGCATCCTTGCTTTTTAATTGCAAAGTTGAAACAATGTTTTCGGCTGTAACCGTTTTATCGTTTGATTCAACATTAATTCCGTCTATAATATCAAAGTATGTAATTACTTCAAAACCTTGAGAAAATAGATACACTTGCAAAAGGTCTTTGCATGTTTCAAATGGAGTATATTTCAATTCTGATGGATTGCTTACATCTTTATAATTTCGTGGAAAATAATAGCAGTCATAAACATTTCCGTAAAGGAAAAATTCCGATTTCAATGCTTGGAATCGTTTCAATTCCTGAAGCCACTTCGGAAATATTTTATTTGTATCCATCAAAAATTAGTTGAGATATTTTTTTCTAAGTTGTTGTTTCTGCTGTTGTGTTTTGGTTCTTGTTTTAAGTTTATCTTTTTCACTTTTGGTAATTGAAACTATTGAGTTTAATTCAATCGGCTTCTCACTTCGCATATTTACTTTCAATCCCATTTTTGAAAGGTCTTTAAGGACTGACTGAAATTCGGAACAAGTTACTTTCATTTCATGTAGTTTCATATTCTTTTGGTCGGTGCTTAATTCGTCTTTGTTTTCGGGAATCTGAAACACATATCGCATTGAACCATCTTCTTTGAATTTGAGATTCAAATAATTTTCTTGTCCTTTAATTTTTAAAAGAAAGTCATTCTCTTTTTCAAAGTCAATTACTTCAAGGTCATCCATAACTTCATAGCCCTGATTTTCTAAACAAAGAATAAGTTGCGATTTTAAGAATAGATGTTCCTTGTTTTTGATTTCATCTTCTTCAAAATATTTGTTGCTTTGATTTTTTAGTTGCTCAAGTTTAATTTGTATTTCATCAAATTCATTTTTTGAAATATTGGAACTGTTCAAAAGATTTAAACACAACTTGACTAAATTTTGTCTTTCGATTTGAACCGAAGTATGAAATGAAGATGTGCTTATATCTGAAAGTATTTCATTGATTTCTACTTTTGCTTTTCGTGTTTTCTCTGTATCAAATATTGAATCGTGCAGTTCTTTAAAAAAATAATTATCCTTTAAACTCTCGCTCTCTGTTAGCTTCTCCAATTCAGCTTTGTATTTCTTTCTCATTGTTGTATCATCGCAATTTCTGATTAACGACTTTATTTTTTCAGAAATGATTTTTGATTCATCAGAAATTTTATTGTCTTCCTTTTTTATGAGTCGAATTGTTGAACCTTTTGCTTGAAACTTGTCAATTACCTTGTCGCTGATTTCTGCACGAATATTATTTACTGATTCTTCCTTTTGAATTACATGCTCAACAACGGATTGCTTTTCTGAATCAATCTTAGAGTTAAACCCGAAACCAAATTTTGTTTTGTTCTTTGTGAACTCAACGGCTGAAATTTTCTTATCCGATTCTTTGAATATGTCAGGAGAACTTGATTCAATGCTTGTCTTTAAGTAGTTAATGATTTGACTTTTGAATTCATTAAATGAAATATTTGAGTTGTCGTAAAATAGGAGATAGGAGAGAAAGGAGTTGTAGTCGGTTTTCTTGCCTGTAAAATCCATTTTTATCAACTCACATTCATTTACTGCTTTCAATAATTCTGAAATTCGCAAATCAATTTCGCTACTGATACGGTTGTAAGTGTCTTGACCGAATGTTCCTTTGTAATCAAAGACAAGTGCTTTCTGCAACTTGTCAATTTGCTTTTTGATTTTGCTTAGCTCGTTTTTACAATCAAACTGAATGTTGAGTTTGGAATCTGATACATGCAAACCTTCAATTTCTGAACAAAGTATTTTTAATCGGCTTTGCAGTTGGAAAACTTGATTAAGTTTTCCATCAAATACCTGCATTGAATATCGTGGTGGTAGTGAGTAATCTTTTGGTCCGCTCATTAGTAAAAATTTAGTTAGTCAATACTTACGCCGTAAATGCCCCCGTATTTCCTCGCATGAGATTTTATAATTGACAAAGCATCTTCAAAGCTTCTTGCTTTCCCTATGTCCGTCCATGAGCCAAAAAAGGAATCAACATACTTCATGCAGTAGTATGTTCCACCATCCTGTGAAATTTTGTATAGCTTTGTACCAGATGATGTTTTTACTGCAACTTCCTTGCTCATAAGTAAATCAATTTACAGTGAAATATTGTGTTCCAAGAGAATACTGGTTTGCTTTTATTTCCACTCTGTAATTCCCTTTTTTCCAGTTATTTACTTTATTGTCACCATAGCTTGATGAATGTTGCGAAGAAGTCCATTCTGGCAGAATATATGAATCAAAAGAACCCACTCCATATTTAATATTGTCTTTGTATATGGTGTAGTAAAATTTAAAATCTACTCTTTGAGAAGGCTGATTGGTGGTTACATTCACTTCAAAATATATGTACTTAGTTTTAGCTCTTGAGAAAGTTGTTTTATATATACGGTTGCCATACGCTGGTGAGGTTATGCCTGCTGAAAACAGTTTAATGCTTTGAAGGCGTAGGTAAGAAAGAAAAGAATTGGTTTTATCTTCTATAGCTTTTTGTTGTTCAATTTGATAATCAGCTTGTGCCTTTTCTTGATAAGCATCTGCTTCCATCCAGTAGAATTTCCAATTTTTGTCAACATGAAGTTGGTGAGTCGTCAATCCATAGACAATATAAGTAAGTGGTATTGCTAATAGAAGTGCCAAGAATTGACCGGAATAAACACGCAAGTATCTTTTCCATGAATCGCCGCTAAATTTTTTTCTAATTTGCAAAAGATTTTCACCTGTTAAAGTTGCTATGTTATGTTTGTTTGTAACTATAGAAATAAAATTTTCACATTCTGCTTTAAATGGCTGAAAAAAACCTCTTTTGTTTTCGTACAGTTCGTTTCGGTCTGAACGGGAAGTGAAATCTTTTGTAATATTTTTTTTTGCAAGAAAGGAATTAAGTGATTTATAAAACTTGTAATTGACTTTGTAGTCTCTATGTTTGTCAAAGGTTAAGTTTATTAACTCAACTTGTGCCTCTACCTTATCTTTGAAAATTTCAAAGATGAATTGCTTATAATCAAGGGTATTTAATTCTTTTTTGTTCAGCTTTTCAAGAAATTTCTCTTTCTCCACTTTTAAATACTTATCTACATATGAAGATTCATTTTGAACGAAGAATAAGCCCAAATCTTCAATGGATTTAAAAGAAATATTTTTTGAATCCCTAAAAGTCCTTTCAGGACTGAAGGCATAAAATAAGGTTAATAACAATCGAAAAGACCCAGCTTCATCTTTCGAGTGTAATTTTGTTTGGGTTTCTGTTTTAAAATCCTCAAAAGGTTTTTGTATTAATCCGAATACGGAATAAATTTTATCAATTAAGGAACTTACAACTATCGCCGATTCATTACTTGTTAACTTTTTAAGTTGTCTTAACGAAAATTCTAATTGAAAGATATAGAACTTTAATTTGTCAATACTGGTAATTTTCCAAATGTCATCCAGCTTTGAAATATATGCTTCAACATCTTTCTTGATATTGCTTGATTCAAAAAAGTTGAAAGAGTTCATATCAATTCTAATTTCCCTTTCAGGGTCAAAATATCTTAACAATGATTCCTTTACATAATCTTTCCCCAGGGGTTGATAAAATTTAATCATGCTGTCAAACACTTTTCTCGATGGAATATCCCTATATGAATCCATCCAGTTTTTTACCGTTGAAAAGGTGTCTTGGTCTTCAATTAAATCGTCATACCAATTTGGTTGGGTTTCCAGAACATTAATGAAGTCTTTATCTGTTTTTATTGTTGCATAACCCAACTTTACAGCTTGTATTGAACTTGTTTCGGATGCTCTATATTTTACTTCTACAAGTTCTCCTTTGAGCCATTGTTCTACTTCTTTTCTACCGAAACGAGTATTATGGTTTATTAATGTCAAACCCTCAATTAAATTGTTAAGTCGCCGATGCCGAGAGTTGAAATCAATAATTGGCATCAGATTATATTGACGTTCAATTATTTTTTCGAATTTTTCTTTCTTGGTTTGTCTGAAATCATTTTCTGCTGAAACGCTTTCGGGATAAAGTAGATTCAGTAGAATAAATCCGAATGAATAGTAATCATTCTTTTCAGAAATTACACCTCTTGCTTGCTCTGGTGGAAGAAAAGTAGAAGTTCCTTTAACTGTTGATGTTTTACGAATTTCCTTTTCTATTTCATGGTCTATTGCCTTAGCGGAACCATAATCACCGATTAGAATATCAGTCTGTTCAGTGTCTTTATAAAAAATATTGGTTGGCTTTAAATCACAATGGTAAATTTTATAGTCGTGCAGCTTCTTTATACCATTAAAAATTTCTTTGACAATATATTTTTCTATAAACTCTGATGTGTACTTATTTTTAAAATCAATAACCGAAAATAAATCGCCTCCTTTGGCAAAGTCGCATATTTCATAGCAATACTTACCTTGATATTTTTCAGCACCAACTCCAAAATCATGAAGTTTCAGAATATCTGGGTCGGTTATTTCCTTAATTCTTTTAAGGGTCTCAAAGTTAGGTTCCTCTTTTGCGTTACTGAATTCAAAATAAAGTTTTAAAGCAAATGTTTTTTTGCTTTGGTCTTCAATTTTGTAAATGACAGCTTCACCTGTTCCTTCTGAAATAATTCCAGTAATTACATACTGATTGTTACGTAAGTTGAGTTTATCACCAATTCCGATTCCATGACTTTTGGATTTGAACTCTTTATTCTGCAAGTCGCTATAAGCAGCAGTTGCTTGCTCCTTTGAATTGTAAGTTTCGGTTTTATTTTCTTCCGAATCTCCATAAGTTGTTGTTTGGTTGTTATCGTCTTCTGCCATAAATCTTAATTGGTTTGGTGAATAAGGATTACACTAATATTATCTTCTGCACCTGCTTGGAGGCAATTTTCAAGAATTTTATTTGCTTTCGTTTCAATGTCTTTATCTGCTTTTAATATTGATTTAATAATTTTCTGATTCAACGATTTGTAAAGCCCGTCTGAACAAATTAAAAAAGTATCTCCTGAAAATGTTTCATGAATAGAAATGTCCTTATCAAGTTTTAAATAATCCTCATGCCCTCCAAAATAACTTGTTATTGAACTATTTTTTTCTGTTTCATCTAATACATGGTCGTTAGTAATCTGAAAAAACATATCATTTCTTAATAGCCAGATTTCGGAATCCCCTGAATGGATAATTTTGAAAAAATCATTTTGAACAACTAAGCCAGTTAAGGTTGTGCAACAACCTTTCAATTTGGCATCGTTGTTTGTGTCTGCAATTAGCCTACGGTTGATACTTTTTAAAAATTGCTCTGCATCTGTCAAAAGATTATTTTGCTCTGCTTTGATTCTATTAAGAACAAAATAGGAAGCAAAATCACCTCCTTTATTTCCACCAACTCCATCTGCAACAAAACAGAAACAGTTGCATTGGTCAGTCAAATGAATTTCACCCGCATTCAATAATTGTCCATTAACGAGAATACAGTCTTGGTTAGAATCTCTAACAGTTCCTTTATGAGTAAATGCAGATATGATAAATTTCATTTTACGAATTTTTAGCTTCCCCCACCAAGTATTCCCCCTATAATTGCTAATATCACAACGACAACTATTATTACAAGTGTTATCATAATAACATAATATGTCAAGATGCCAATACCAGCAAGCACGCCTCCTAAAACAACGGTCGAGAAAGTTGAAGTGAATAATGTTAATCCGCTTTTCCAGCCGCTATGACCTACGCCTTGTGGAACCTGTCCTGGATATTTAAAAAGTGATAGAAAAAATTTAAGAACTCCAGAATTTGTGGTAGAATGTTTACGAACAATCCATTGGTGAAAGTTCATAATGCCATTATTTAACCAATCGAAATTTAATAAAGCAATAATAACAGCTAACAAAAGCGGAGTAATTGCTGCAATAAGAATTAGTTCCTGCAATGTGAATCCGAAGTACATAATAAAAGGTTTTAGTTTTTAATAATTTTATTTATCCTCAATTTCAATATTGTATATGCTTCCATTTACATTGGATTTAATTACAGAAAGACTATTTTCCATGGAATCCGTTTTTCCAATTTGTTTGCCTTTTGTATTATAGCCTTTAAAAATAGTGTATGACTTATTGTAAATGGCAACGTAATAATATTCGTAGTCTTTATAGGTTGTGTAAAGTTTTATTAGTTTATCCATTTGGTTGTTTTTACGAATATAAGGTGTCTCCTCATTGATTGCAATAGAGCTTAATAGATTTCTGTCTGCTGGGCGGAAGCGTTGGCAGAATTACAGCTCTTTTGCAGGTTACCTTGTGTCAGGGTTTGTGTGCCTGCAAATGTGCTGTAATTGTGTGTCGCCGGTTTTGTCTTACGATTTTGAATTAGCAGGGTGTGTCCAATAGGGTGACGCATAACATTTGTATTACCGCTATTTCCTGTCACCCATGATTGATAATACAATCTAGTAAAATAGTAAATTAGATTTTGAAAGAAGATTTTTATAAAGAAGAGTTCATCACCTTATCAACACACTGCTTCCCTTTGCCCTGTAAACCTTATTATCAACACCAATGCCTTCCAGCATCCATACAAGGGTTTGCATTTCGTAGTGCCGGCCTTTAAAGGTGCCGTCCCAGCCTTTTCCCATGTCGCGGGTTTCAAATAAAAGTTCGCCCCAGCGGTTGAAGACGCGGAAGTAACTGAGTTCTTTAATGC
>Ga0193708_1000032_pt1 | contig 31303 bp, 49 predicted proteins | sample H3c1metaG_FD_160570 | JGI IMG/M metagenome (GOLD analysis project Ga0193708, IMG submission 160570) | Soil microbial communities from a riparian zone of the East river system, Colorado, United States - H3c1 | ecosystem: Environmental > Terrestrial > Soil > Riparian zone | place: USA: East River...
CCTGCAGATGCAGCAACTTGGTTTGCTCCCTGTGCCATCTGCACCTTAGAAGTAACTGCCGCTGGATCAACTTCACTCATGGTCATGAGCGTAAGATCTGAATCAGCAACAGCAAGAGCTGTAGTAAGAGCAGTTTCTGGATAGAGAGTGAGGGTAGTAGCGTTGTTGGTTCGAATTTTGAATGTCTGACCACGCCCGGTACCGTCATCAACTACACCAATGCCGTCTTCAAAAGCGCCTGTTGTCATGGTTGAAGCTGCACGAGATAGGTACACGATTCTTCCTTGGTTGTCAGTACTTGAAGACCAAAGGTCTGCTGAAGTAACTGCGTCTGGAACACACACCGCACTGTTGAAAGCAATGCTGTTGAACTTCACAAACTGCCATTCACGGCCGTCAGGGGTAGCGGCACGTTGTCCGAGTTTGAACTCGCCGCGAGCTGTGATTGTGTTGTAAACGCTTTGGAATGAAATTGTATTCATGGTTTTTTCAGGCTTTGATTCTTAGTCTCTGCCTATTTGGGACAACGTCCCTTATTGTTAATTACGCTTCTTTCGTCACCACACCGGCTCGTCCGACGACGACCCAGCTGGTTCCGTTGCAGTACACATCGGCATAATTGCCGATCACTCCTGCAATGTTTACGTACTTTCCTGCAACACCTGATCCATCAAGAAAGATGGATTCAGTGCCGGCAGGGTCTAATCGAACGATCTGCGCTACGGTAAGTCCTACATGGAGCGTGTACCCTGTCAGTCCTGAGACAGCAGGGAGCGTCAATGTGATCGTTCCGGAAGCTCCAGTGTTCGTGACGTTCGTGTTCAGGTTCGCCGCCACAAGCGTTGCATCCCCTGTGTATGCAGTAGGAGCTACGCTTGGCGCAACGATCGGATACACAGTGCCGTTTATCGTTGCCACAGGCCCTGCAAGTGTCGTCGTTCCTGAGAAGTTGACGTCCTTTGCGGTATTGAGGCCGTGGAATTTAACGATCGGCAGTGCATCTTCAATTTTGTAGTCAATTTCAGCCATTTTTTTTGGTTCCCTCTTTGAACTGAATCAAGTAAAAGGATTAGGTTAATAACTACGCCGATGCCGCAATGAGTCCTGCAGCAGGAAGTTCGATCTCTTCCTTCGGCTCTTCGACGATCACTTCCTCTTCAGCAGATTCCTCCACTGGTTCAGATTCGATTGCTTCTTCAGCTTTTATTTCTTCACTCATATTATTGAGCTGCTGCTAGCTGACCTTGTAATCGAGGCTCTGTAGCAACGAAGTTACCGGCATAGATGAGGTATCCAACCTTTGTAAGCTGGTCTACTGGGCTCATCATCTTTCGGAACTGGAAGCCACGGGTGCTCTTCACGTTTCCTGGCACTCCGCTTGGGACTGCATCGGATGTCTTCTTGAAGTTCGCTGTCATGATGTTTTCATCCTGATAGTTGAATCCAACGAATCCGAATCCTTTCGAGTTCACAAGGAAGAACTTTCCTGATGGAACCTGCTCATCTTTGGCGATCGGTGTGCCTCGGAATGTGAGGTACACGAATCCCTGTTGTCCGCCGAGACCTGGAGTAGTTGGCACTCCTCCCCAAGCGTTCATGCGTGGATAGCCTGACGTTGAGAAGTTAGCGCGTACTGAAGGTGTAAGGAGGCTTTCGTATGTCGACCAGATCGCCTTTGTAGTGAGGGCGATGTCTGGTGAATCGACACCGATTGTCACTGCATCGTCTGCGGTCGCAAGTTTTGCAAGTGTCAATGCTCCTGTTGCAGCGAGGTAGTACCCGCTCCATGCGGTATATGTTGATCGTGAAAGATCGCCATAGGTTGCAAAGAGGGTCGAGTCTGCTGCTGCGTTTGCAAGAGAGTCCCAGTCGTTCCCTGTCCCGTTTCCGGTATAGAGGTTCTGGGCCATAAGGTTCATAAGCGACTGAGCCTGAGAATCGAATTCAGTGTCAAGGAGGTCGACGATCTGCTCGTCTCCCATGTTCGCTGTCGTTTCTGCAATCGCTACCACAACTGGCTTGTTAGCCGCTTTGAGGTTGAAATTGGCCTGTACGCGAACATTCTGTCGGTCAGTATCAAGCTTGTCGGCAATACCCATGTTTCCACCGTTAGTGGTGTCTGCGTATTTGATGCCGAACTTATAAGAAGTACCTGATTTCCATTCCTTCGGTTTCTGTAGGAAGGTCATCAAACCTGGAGTTCCTGTAGTTACCTGATCGTAAATATCAGGCAGGATTTTCTCTCGTGTTGTTGTCGTTACCGCTGCATTAAATATCATGTTTTGTAATTACTGCGTATTACCCTGTCCCTTTCAATGCGCGGAGATACTCCACTGCACTGCTGAATTGGCTAGGATCGAGCTTCTGTCCTGATGCTCCCGGAGTGACACTCACGGGATCAACGCGCTTTGCGATGTTTGCAGCCGTTGTGGTCTGCACCTTCTTCACTGTCTCAGCCATGTCTTTCATGTTCTGATGCGCGAGCTTCAGGTCTTTGAAGCCGTACTTGTTGGCATGGAGGAATAGGGCGTTTTCATTGAGTGTTGGATCAGTTGTCTTGATCTCGGCTAGCTGTGACGCTACCTGATTCTCGATGGCCTGATACTGCTCAGCTTTTGCCTTCTCCTTGCCTTCAAATTCCTGGATAGCCTCTTGTTTGGCGAGCTCTATGGCCTCTGCCCAAGTCTGTGGCTGCCAATTTGGGTCGGTATAGGGTTTTTGTGCAGGTTCGTTAGATGTTGGTAATTTCCCTTTTTCTAGCTCCGCTAGAGTCTGGGATTTGCGAGTATAGTCGGACAAGAGGTTCTTATATTCCTGAGCGACTGTCTCTGCATCAACCTTTCTGCCGTCAGGCAACTCGAATAGTTCGGGTGCTGTAGGCTCAGTTGGTTGCACTGGCTCCATTGGTTCAGCAGGAGTGGCTGTTTCTGTAGGTTCGCTTGGTGCTTCCGCCGGCACATTGCCGTTGTCTTCACTGGGAACCACTTCAATTGTTTCTTCCATATTTGTCTCGATTGCCCTTTTATCGACTTGGTCTTTCGACTGAAGATAAATTGCTTGATCTTATTAGCTGCTAAATATATTACTCACTAAGAGCTGGAGTCGATCATGTTCGTCTAATCGAAAGGTGTTCATTTGACTCCAGATTTTAATGAGCAATTGTGGGTTTACCGACATCACGGGTCGAGGTTGTTACTGCACCGGAACTGGTTCAACCTGTGGTTGCATTTCTTGTGGTGCTATCTCAGGTGCTGTAGCAGCCACTTGTTCCGGGGTAAGACCGCCTGGTTGGAATGGAAGTGGCATTTCATTCATAGGAAGACCTACCGCTTCAACAGGGTTTTGTTTATAGAGCACATTGTTCTGTGCTAGTTCTTTTGCATTGTCATACTGAGCAATTTCCAAGTAATCTGCAGGAGAGATAAACCCATTCAACACATCGTTTTGTGCCTGTTCAAACTTGAATTCGTCATCTTTAGGGAGTGTTTTCCCTGCAATAATGGTAATTTCGGAACCATCTTCGAAGTCATCTTGGATAAGTTCAATCATTTCTCGCGCTCCTTCTTTGCCCAACCATTTCGCATAGTGGTATTCGGTATATCGAGTCTTAGCGAGTTGCATGCCCCAATCAAACATTTCCTTACATACATAATCGACAACCTGTACAAGCTCATTGAGACGCAAATAAGACTGCTGAATAAGAGCAAGTCGCCCTGCTTTGGTTTCTTGCCCTTCTCGTTCACCACGAAAGGCAGAAGTTGCAGCCATGATGTTGTCAATTTCTTGACGTGAATCGTTCATGTCGTCAAATACCATTGCAGGAAGCGGAGTTCCTGTTTCTCGAGTCACACCATCTTTTACTCCCTTACCCCAAATGATGCCCTTTGTTTCCCATCGAATACGTTGTGCATCTGATTTGCCCATTACCTCAGCATCAACTTTGATGATTCCATTCACTAGTTCGCAGTTCTCATCAATATCCATCTTTCGCTTATCAATACCCTTCTGAAGTTCAGCGGAAAGTGTAATCATGTCAGTACGACCGATTGGAGAGTTTTCATTATTAAAAATAGTTGCAAAGATATACGGTTTTCTTGGATTATCAAAATAGTTAAAGAGATATGGTTTATATTGCACAGGAGCTTCTTGTTCAGCATATTCACCTTCAACCTCTTCTTCAGGTGTTGCAGGAGCAACCATCGCTTGTTTACGCTGATCTTGTTCAAGTTTGATTGATTGCAATTTCTCACGTCGTCCTGGTCCTTCCAGTGTTTTTAGTTCTTCTTCTTCCTCATCAGTGATTAAAATACCGTCCCAATCCCAATATGGATTCTTAATGGTGTCAAGAATAATATTGTCGAGTTTGAAAATAACATAATCGCCTATCCATGCTTCCTTGTATTTGACATCAGGGTTTTTAATATAGAGTTGCGTTTCGTCAGTGATGCCATATTTATCCATCAATTCTTGTTTCTTTTCAGGAAATCGTTCAATAACTGAACAGAGATTGTCATCAATTTCCTCAATAGCAAACTCAGAGTCCTGCTCCTTTGTCGAATGCTTGCCAAAACGGACTTTGCGAGGATCAACTACACGAAAATCGAAGTCATTGATGATAGGATTCCAAAATGGTTTAACGACTAAAATTCTTGAAAAATAAAGGTTTCTTAGTCCTTTTCGGAGTGTTTCTTTTGTATTTAAGTCAACGTATTTCTTAGATAAGAAACTTTCAAGTTTTCGAGCAAAGTCTTGGGCAATTTCTCCTTCACGAGAAGGCAATATGTTAATACCTGGAGGATTAGCAATGAGGGAATTGATTACCGCTTCCATGTTCACGAAGATGCGGTTCGCTTGCACAATGTAGTTCTGACGGCGGAATGGAATGAATTGAAGCCACTGTGACTGGTTTGAGTAGATAGCGGTGTTTGTCTTATAGGTTCGCTCAACAACATCCCATACCTCAGATGAGGAAGACCACCGTGCTTCCACGAGTTTCGCTTTACTATCTTCATCCAAGGCTTTTATATCTATTTTTGACATGGGGAAATAAAAAAAGCGGCACAAACAAGTAAATGTCTGTGCCGCCGTATGTTCGGTTGGGCGTTCTCTATTTAATTACACCTAGTATACAACCAATGATATGGCAAGTGCAACATGTGGATAACTATTTCTCATATAATTTTAAATAAAGTAACGCCACTGCCTCTTCTGGGGTGGAGCCTTTTGCTCGTACATCACCTAAAGAAGATGGGTGTCTTCGTGCTTGTGCGTGCCATTGTGTCTTTTCATTCTTGAGCCATCTGAAATAAATTCCTTTTGGTTCATTTCCACATTCCTGTATAAGCTCTGAGAGGGTGGGTTCTGTAGGCTTTTGATATGTAACTCCTTGGTACTCAATTTCATTCAATAAATCCTCTAGTTTTTGCGGAAACCCTGCATCTTTAAGGGACTTACATATTTCGTAGTTAAGCATTCTATAATTCTTTATTATCATAAATATGGAACTTATAAGGTCTTTACTATCAATCCCAATAGACGAAAGGGGTATAATAAGATTATGCTTCCTATAAACCATATAATTAGTGTATGCATTATTTTATCTCTTAAATATAACTTCCTCTTTGGTGATATTCTCTAATAATCCCCCTTTGAAATTAAGGGTTGTCTTCCCATATTGTACATCAAATACTCCATTATTTATCAAAACCATGAATGTATCATAATACTTCTGGAACTTCTTGAACCGCTCCGCCTCTTCTTCGGTCAAGATGATTGTGACATTTTGTACCGTAGTTATTACTTCGTTCATTGGTTGTTCTCTGCCCACATATTGGTCACATCGTATATGCTATCAGCACCAAGCACACTCGGAAGATCGGCTTGGGTTACTTCTCCAAAGAACGTTCCTGATCCAGTACCGAGCATAGCCAAATAGCTGTACAAATCAGCAAAGACATAGTGGTCTTCCCCCGTTGTTGATTCCCATACATAGCGCTCAATCCCTTTATTATTGACCACTTTCTCGCGTCTCAGTGTCTCATAGTGCTTGATGTAGAGCTGGAACTCCTTGTCTGTAGCAACCCCAATTAAATGCTTTGCTTCAACCATGTCGGTCAAATGCCTATCGAGTATGCGGTCCCGGTGCGAATATACAATTCCTTTCTTGTCTCCCTCTCCCCACCACACGATGGTCTGAGGATTGTTGTTGTTTTCCATAAAGAAGGACATCTTCATGAACCGATACGTATCAACATAGTGCTTTGCAGCAGTGTTGTCAGGCATTGCATCGATGACACCGCTTGTAGGCTTCCAGAATTCGATTATAGCGTCTAACTCACTCCAATTGGAAAACCTCCCTATCTTGAGCAATCCCTTCTCTGAACGTATTACATAGTGCTTGATGTTACCTACGTCCACTCCAAGGAACACATTACCTGTTGCAAGGTCTTTTGGAGTCCATAGGTCAAGAATAGTAGTCTTAGAGACACTCAAGTCTCCTGGGCTGTATGCCTTTCCAAGTACGAAGTTGTTGAAGTATGCAGGATCTCCCATAGAATCCTCGATGACCTCTTCTGCGCTGATCCAAGGGCACATCAAATGGGAAATGTGGTATCCACTTATCTTTCTTCCTGGCATTTGTGCAACCCATTTGCCTTGTCTGCGAACATCATCTGCGATCGGTTCCTTGCAAGCTCTGCAAACGTAACATTTTTTTTCAATGTCAATGCTTTCAGGCCATGAGAGGAAATGCTCATCTCCGCAATGAGGACACGTAATAGTCCATTCTTTCATATCACTCTTATTCCATGCCAAATCAAGTTCATCTCGCTCTGTTCCAGGGTTTGAGAACAGCCATCTGCCTTTGTATTGGGAAGCTTTGGTACGTGATTTATAGGTCTCAATTGCTCCTTGATCAGAACGTGAGATCTCATCGTGAATGAGCAGGTCTGCAGTGGTTGAGATAGCAGCAGTCTTTGAATTGGTACCTTTGAAGAATATGAACCGATCGTTGAACTCCTTACGCTCGACGTTGTCAGTCTGCATGCCCTTGAACTCATGGATATTCGATTGCACTATCTTGTTGAACTTAGAAGATACGAACTCGTTCACATCAGAGTCAGAAGACATCGTATAGATGACGTTGAAATGCAAATGCTTGATGGCAAAGAGCGATTTGATTGAGAACGTGACGGATTTCCCCACCTGCGCACACGCTGTTACAGAAATGTTTGGACTGAAATCGATAAGAATGTCAATGAGGAACGGTCGGTCTCTGAAGTCAAAGGCCTCTCCCTTCTCATTGACGATATTCTCTGAGACGATCCAGTCTAGGATTGAATAGTATTGTTTATCTTGTTTTTGTGGCATTTCTTATCAATGGCGTACCAAGTCTCATTATTCGGGTTACAGAACTCACATAGTCCTTTTGTTTCAGCATGGGGATTTCCTATATCGCACCAGTAATCCCCATAGAATTTTCCAGTTCCATATTCAGCTTTACAACACTCACAGTTCCTAGTTATCATCTTCTTTTCCTTCTAATACGATTGCTGTCTCAATGGACACTAAGGAGCTTGTGATCGCTACCGCTGATTCCAGCGCTAGTCTTACCACTTTGAATGGGTCGATGATGCCTGAATTGAACATATTTACTTCTGTTTTGCTTCTGAAATCAATACCACTTTCACCTGAAGGTAGAGCCAGGGAAGGATTTACAACATTTGCATTTTTACACATTTGTTCAAACGGTATACACAAAGCGTTTCGAAACATTTGATCATCATGTTTCATTGCTGCATTGTAAAGAGCTACTCCACCACCAGCCAATATTCCCTCCTGTAACGCAGCCTGCGTGGCATTCACAGCATTGTCGAACTTATACTTCTTTGCATTGAATTCGGTATCAGTGTATGCACCGACTCGAATCACTCCGATTCCACCTGTCAATTGCGCTAGGCGCTCTTCTAACATGACTTTTTGGTATTCAGATGTAGTTGCTTCAATATCACTTTCAATGCTTTCTATACGAGCTTGTAGTACTTCTCCTGACTTGCCACCGATGATGACTGTCGAATCTTTAGTAACAATGACCTTCTCAGCCCTCCCACATAAAGATACATCAGCTGTGTCAAGCTTCATACCCATCTCCTCTGAGATGACAGTTGCGCCGGTGAGTGCGGCCATGTCAAAGAGGAATTCACGGGCTCTTGATCCTGTATACGGATTAGGAACGCATGCAATGTTTGCTATCTTATTCTGTGCATTGTATGCAAGCGTACCAAGTGCTACACCATCGATTGCATCAGCAATGAAGATAATGTCTTTCCCTGTACCAATGGTCTTAAGCAGATTCAATATCTGCTCATTGGTGCTTATTTTACGGTCCACAAGAACAATGTATGGTTCTTCAAGTACGCAACTCTGTGTTGCATGGTCTGTAATGAAGTATGGAGATACCAAGCCTTTGTCAAACTTAGCTCCTTTCACCACTTCCTTTGAGTATCCGTGCTTTGAACCCTTTTCTACAGTAATAACACCATTGACACCTACTTCTTTGATGATCTCTGCGATGACCTTAGCTATTTCAGGATCAAGTGATGAGATTGTTGCGATTTTCTCTATGTCTTCCTCAGATACCTCTCGCTTCATCTTCGATAGCTCTATAAGCGTTTCTTCAAGACCTTTTTCTAATCGTTCTCTGACCTCTCTGATTTTGGAACTATCGTTGGAGATTTCCTTGAACGCTTCCGCGACAAGAGCCTGCGTAAGAACAGTTGTCGTTGCCGTTCCATCTCCTCCTTCGTTTGAAGTGCGGATTGCGGCCTTTCTAAGTTTTTGTAGTCCCAAATTCTCATAATGGTCTTTGAAATGTAAGTTCTTAAGGATTGTCACACCATCATCACACTCCATAGGGTCAAGCCCAGGGAATTCAATGATTGCTGACATACCCACTGCGCCAAGGGTAGGCCTAACTGCATCAGCAGCTTTATCTATCCCTGCTTTTATCTTCATGCGTGCCTCGTGTCCGAATGTTATTTCTTTATTCTGTTCTCCCATCGTTGTTTTTCATTACTACTAATACATCACTGATATTTATGAATTTAACCTTCTTTCCCTCTAGTTCAATTTCATGTGTGTCAGGGCTATATTTTGCATATAGGATTGTATCCCCAACTGAAAGCTGGTGATTACCCACATGACTTGGTTGTTCAGGTACACAAACAATCTTTCCCTTATAGATAAAGTTATCCTGTACCTCTATTGTCTTGAATCCTTCCTGTACTGGTTCCTCAAGCTTCTCTACTACTATGTAATTTGAGTTGATATGCATGGTTATATTCGTACTCGAACAATAAGTTCATCAATGCTATTAATGATGTTTTGCACAATACTCGACGCTGCTCCTAACTCCCTTCCAACAAGAGATTCCTTGAGTGAAGAAGGTAACTTAGCACTGTTTGTTACTTTAGGTCCAGGAACTTCATCACTAAGTACAGGAGACAATTTTCGTTTAAGAGAATCAATTATTTCATGTGTAAATTCTAATTGACCTAGTAGAGACCTTATTTCAAGATATATTTCCCCAATAGGTTCAGGATCATTACAAACTGCAGAACAATTACTTTTTTCCATACAATAAATTAAAATTAGTTTCCCAAGGCTGAATAATATCAGCAAAATGGCTGCCTCGGTCTTTCGCCATTAGCTTTGATCTGGTGAAGAATGCGTCCTTGTGTCGATCAGTGATCAATCTGATACACCAGTGCCCCTTGGAGCATTTATGCTTGTAGAATGCTATGGATTGGCTTGAATTGGTCCAGTCAACCTCTACTTGCTTCACAGCACCACCTTTGAAGTCCTCGTTGCACTTGGTGCAATAGAAATCAGTGAGTGCTACCGCCTTTGAGTCTTTGATAAGATCCTCACGCTCTGCAAGATCTTTGATACGGTTTCTGTGAAAAGTGCGGTCGTTAGATCGTTTCTCTTGTCCTTCAATCAGTTCACGTATGTAATAATGATCCTCAATATCGGGGTGTGGAGTGTGGTCAAATTTCATTTCCCTATACCAAAGATTCCTTTTAATCCCTTCTTCTCCTTCTCATATTCCTCATGCTCTGCAATTGTTCCTTCGCTAATGAACACAGCTTTTCCATCTCCACGATCAGGAATAGCCTCAATCTGTTCATCAGTAAGCTTTAAAAGGGCTTCTGGAGTTTTATTGCTCAGTTTCCACGCTCGTTTCAATCGGTGTAGCATTGATTAGTTTCTCCTTAATGGTTTCGTTAATCTCTTTTACCTTGTCCTGCACCTCATTGGAGAATATGAAGTTATAAGTTGTGTTCGTCTGCTTTGGCTTGTCATCAGGATCAATAACACCATAGATATTGGTAGCGTGCTTTAATCCTTTGTCTACAGCAGTGTAATCAATCTCCTCCCCAACCTGTTCAATCTCACCGGTAGAGTTGTTATTCTTGTAGATAGGCTTTGATGCATGGAGTAAAATGTCAATCCTCTCTGCAATCTTCTCTGGGGTGATACCTTGCTTCTCAAGCGCAGATTTCAATGAAGTTTGCTTTATCTCTATAGCTTGTGCGACGTTAGGCTTTGTTAAGTTTTCACTACCCATTACCCTTGCTGTCAAGTCATTCGATACATTGTAGTTCTTCTTCACCGCTTCGCTTGCATTCCCTGTTGCAACATAATGCTCCACAAAGCCTCTCTGCTTCTTAGTCAGTCTTTGGAGCTTCTTCGGTTGTGTCTGGCTTGTCTCCATGTTCATAGGGTGATGGCGTTGGTGGTTCTACTCGCTTTAACAGCTGTATTGATGAGATCACTCCCATCTCTGCTCCATGCTTTTTTAACACTTCCTGCAGGTCTTTAGTCAGTTCTTGTCCTTCTTCTGGAGTAAGTTCTCGTGTTGTGTATTCCATGATTAGAGTGATGCTAAGAGTTCATCAATAACATCAGCTTCTCCTAACTTAGGACTGTAGGTAGTCTTTTCAAGGATTTCTTTGATAGTATCAGGAGCTGTGATTTCTACCTCCTCACTCATGAGGGTCTTTAGTTCCATATCGATCTGTTCTACTTTATCCTTATTGAATTCGTATTTTGTTCCATCTTTGAGTGCTGGCGTTCCATCTTCATTCTTAATACAGTATTCACGGTATATCTTCTCTCGGTCATCGTAGAAGTTCTGAGTGAGTTCTATAATAGGCTTGAGGAAATTGTCTCGTATTCGTGCTTCAGGTAGTGTTAGAACTCCTTCAGTGCCCTTTGCAACGTTAAATAACACCTCAAGGTAGGATTTTTTAATTTTCATGTTCTGTTGTTTCTTCAGGCTGTTCAGCCGCTTCTGTTGGTACAGAATCATGTGCTTCTAAACTGGTCTCCGGTTCAGGAGTTTCGACAGGAGTTACCTGATCGATAGTTTCTTCATTCATTTGTATAACTAGAAAAAATAATGAGTAATAATACTCACCACATCGTATGAAAGTATAGCACGTTTTTAGCGTGTCAACAAATTAAAACTCCCTAATATCTAGGGAGTTTCTTTATATTTATAAAATTATGATTTCTTCTTTGGTTTAATCGTCTTATTTATCACCTCAGCGTTTTTAAGTATTTTTTGAATTGCTTTTACACCTTTGTTCACTCCTTGAGTTGTCTTATACATCTCACTCGTGACGATGGTCTCGTTATTACCTCCTTTTACAACAAAGTATTTCTGATTGTCTTTCGAGTCTTTGATTATGATCTTATTTTTGTTGGTCATACTGTAAGTATATTACTTGGACATCATGTGTCAAACATTACCCGACCAATAGAAAAAGACTCCAGTAAAGGAGTCTGATTCTAGTGCATTATATCTCTCGCAAGACGAAGGTGTAAGTATTGTGACTCCAAATCCCTGCTACCTGAGTAGCAGGATACTGGCTTAGCTGGACCTGTAAAACTTGATCCCTCAAAAGGAACCAGCGCTCTCTTATTAATCGAGAGTGTCCTCCAAGCCAATATGCTACTACCCTACTTACTATGCTCGTGGGGAACTCTTGTAGCTACAAGGATTCAATTTGATTTATATGGATCTATAGTCTCCAATATCTTCATCTATCCCCCAAGAACATAGTAAAGTGAATATCTTTTTATAAGTTTAGAGCATAAACCTATCAATGTACAACCATTTTCGTGATGTTACGAAAATGGTATTTCACCATAGCTTATCAGTTTCGTAAACTGTCGAAGGTGATGTGCTACTTACAGTGTACCACCTTCTTTATGTGAAATGAATATTTTAAGGGTTTTTCCATCGTCCTGCAACAATAGCTCTACCGTAGGGTCTGTAACGTCAGTCTTATCGTATTCACTCCAATAGGTATATACTCTCCCTCCTCCACTTTCAAGAGGACGGGTGTGATCAATAATTTCTATACGGGTTACTTTTTGTATATTCATAGTGATTTATTGTTGGGTTACTAATGCTTTCTTTATAAATGCTTGTTTTCGACGATTTTTAACACTTTTTGTTGTATGTTTTCCTCTAGTTCGAGGGATTTTCATGCCATTACTCATGTGCGTACGACATGTTGTTGCATAACGTGTGACACCGCAAATATCGCATTTACCTTTAGGTTTTCTAGATTTAGAACAAAAATTACAATGTCCAGTATCTTTATGATTACAAGCCATTATTTCAACTCCTTGTCTTCATTGGTAAAACGAAGTCCTTTTTTCATCATGTAGGATTCGATAACATCAACAGTTCTCTGTGCGTGAATTGGAGAGCTTTCTGCACGAGCTATAGCGATGAAGTCTTTGATAACCTGCTCTCTCGTTCGCTGTATTGCTTTCTGCTCGACGAATTTGACTATGCTTTCAATAGTCTCTCTGACTCTTTCCGAATGCCTCGCATATCCTTTAGCTCTGTTTTTCCAAGTATCAATAGCTAGGTTCGCTGCAATAAGTTCCCAATCACTCACTGCTTCGGGGTTAGGTTTTGGGAAAAATTTATGATTAAAACCAGGTAAACACCGTAAATTTTCTTTATCTATCCAGTATTTACTAACTCCGCAATGGCCACAATCTGGAGTATTGGCAAGTTTCTTTTTAAAAAGCACCCTGCTTCTCCCATGCTCTTCCTTCATTCGGAACGCCTCCGCGATGTCTTCGCTCTTGCCTATGATTTCGCCGTTCATGATAATTTTTCCATATTCGTCCATCTTTAGTGTGTCGTTCTTTGCGACGAAATAGAAGGGGAAGTATTTTTCCTTATGCTCTTCTAATAATTTACTGCTAGTTTTTTCATCTACTGCTACGGAAGAGCAAGTACATTTCCCCTTTTCTTCTGATGGTTGGTTATGAACTGCACAATCTGAGAAATGAGGTCTTATTTTACATTCACCACACTGACAGCTTGTTTGGCATTTACCACAGAGACAATCTTTTATCACATTGTTGTCATCGGCATAACTAGGACATTTATATTGTTCGCATCGCTCTCCCTGTTCTTTCACTTCATTGTGTACTGTGTATTGCTTATAAAAGTCCTCCTCGTTCAGGACTTCATTACCTACCTGATACCCATATTGATGCTTTCCAAAATAGTCGTCCATAGCATCTACAGGTACTTCTTCATCAGTCTTGCGATGTTTTGCCTTGAATGTGTAACTACTCATGATGTAACTCCTCCAATTCCTCCAATTCCGTTACTAGCCGTATCATTTGTATCAGTACTGATTTTATGAATACTCTTAATCAATCTTTCTCGTTCATCAATTCTAGCATTCTCAATTGATTTTAAAAAGAAAGCTTTGAAAAGGGATTCGTTTTCGCTTCGCAGCACACTTACTATCTTTTCTATTTTTAATGGGTTAATGGATAATTGTGCAAGAGCTTCTGTTCTTTCAAACCATTTATAAAACTCATCTATATCGGCATCAGGTTTAAAGTCTACATTCATGACTCCTTCGTAGGTTTCTTCTTGTTGTTTCATATTATTGGTTTGATTGATTATTTAATATGTGTACTATGACGAAAGAAATAAATATAAAGAATCCTATGACTAGTCCTTCACGTCCCTTATCCCACCAATAGCCAAGATAACAGGAAACACCCAAAGATTTTAGAAAATCCCACGTCGTCATTCTATTTTCTTCTTCCATACTTTAACTCTCTAATGATTTGATTGATAATACTTCGTCAAGGGCTTGTACTTTTGCATTGTATCTAAGAGCATCACTAAGATTTCCTTCATGAATACATTCTTTTTGATATTTATCTTTTTCTTCTCTTAATATCCCTATCTCCTTCTTTATCTCTGCTTTGAGGGAGTCTATCCAAGATAGCCACCAATGAGCAAGAACCTCTGCATCTTCAGTAACTTTAAGTGACTGTTTCTCTTGTATTAGTTTTTTCCATTCTTCCTTTAATTTTTCATTATTCATTTCAACAACTCTGGGTTGACTAGACTTTCTAGTTTTTCAATTCGTTTTTCTAAGGACAAAGTATCTAAGGTACTAGAAGAGTTAAGTTTCTTAGAATCTTTATCTGCTTCACAGAGAAACGCCCAGCGGCCGTCCCAGACGTTCCCGACGCCGGCCATGAACAGCTCGCGGTCAGAATCACCGTCACGGAACACATCCAAGAAACAGCGGTTACCGTCCCTGTCGAGGAACACCGAAGAGGGTGCTACTAGCCACGTATCCCTCGGCATGTCATCTGATAAACCGAAAGCAATGAGAGCATTTAGGGAGGCGGGTTTCAACCCTTTTGATTTAAAATCTTCTAGAATTTCTTCTGTTGTCATTGTCTTGTCATATCTCACTACCTGTACGGTTGTGGGAGTGGTGATATTCTCCAAGGGAACAGTTTTGTTCGTAATATGAGAATATACGTAAGAGAATCTATCTTTAACTGATTCGATGTCGTGTATTGGTTGTACGGTGTATGTTTTAGTCATACTTAAAACTCCTTAATTATTTTGTTTATTACTTGATAATAGTTGATGAGCCTGTGGCCCTAAACAGTTAATTCTGTTTTACAGCGCTGTAGCAGGTTGCGATCCCGCAGGGCCAAAGACTCACCATTGTTTTTATTAGGTTAAAATTTCTTCCATGCGACATCAACCTTGTCTATCTTGTATATCATCATCAAGGTTTCAAGTTCAATGAGAAAGTCGATTACTCTTTCTGGATTTAGTTCTGTCTCTCCCTTGATGTCTCCAGTTAATTTTGATTCTTTCATATATTTATTGTCTATGTTGAGGACGCCCTTTACAGAATTGGCGCTTTGCGTCCCATGGTTCTTCTAATAATTCACCACAGATATTGCATCTTTCAGGCTTCATTCCTCCACAGAGCCAGTAGATGAAGTAAAACGGTAATCCGATGATGAGAATAGGAGCAAAGATAATGCAGAATATGATTGCGGGCCAGTTAATGTTTTTCATTTTTTTCTAATACTTAGATAATCTTGGTAAAGAGCTGTCATTATCCCAATCCCCATAGTAAATCCTAGGATTGTTATAATTAATAATGAAGTCTTTTCTTCTAACTGGATGTAGTTTCCGTTTAGTTCTATAGTAAATAGAACTCCTATAATGAATGTTCTCATCTTAATTCTCGGCATATGCCTTATCTATTAATAGTTTTCTTTGCACAATTATTTGATAACTCTATATCGCTTTCCAATTCATTTCCCCATACGTCCCACCCTTCTGTTTTATCTCTGGCAAACAGTTCAATACGAGAGACATCACCACTACACCGTACAATGAGATCTCTAAAGCTATCTGGTTTCTTACTGTGTTGTCTTGGATTTTGTTCAACGAACATATTCTTTGTTGTCTTATTCAAGATTTTCATTTTGCCTTTTGTTGCAAATAAAACATGTTCTGTGCAGCCTCTAAAGTAATACCCCATACCCATTTCTGGCGTTCCATCTTTATACGTTTTAACCCACGTTATGGTTGTTTTGTACTTGAATCCCCATTCCTTTATCAGCTTTAATCCTTCTTCTAAGAAAGGGTTTGTAACCCACAAATATAAATGGCAATCAGTATCTGTTATTTCATGTATGGGTAATGTACATATGTCTTCGAAATTCATTGTTGGATAAGAGTGTTCGTTACTACCATTACCCCAATTCTCTTTGTATTTCCACGGAGGATCCGCATATATTATTTTGTATTTCTTCATTACTATTGCTTATTTCTTCTTTGTCTTTACGATTTTATTATGTAATGTACTTTCTATAATAGAAGTTACTAACTTCCTGAGATCAAGTAACTCTTCTGAAAATAATTGAACAGTATCTTGAACAGTATTGAATCTTAACGTTGTTACCTCATCTAAACTTTCTATTCCATTATTAAGAATAGTTATATCTTGTTTTAGGGAACTTTTTAGTATATTTTTTATTGCAGTAATCTCTGCTCTACATCTTGAGTTAAATGCTTTATCAACCATACTCTGAAATCGAGGATCCTGATTCTTAACTTGTTTCTTTAACTCATTGATTTCTCTTCTCTGTTTCCTGAAAAATCGAATGTCTGCACCTATCAACACTATCAGTAAAATTATTGTTATAATATGTATCATTTTTTTGTTATTGTTTTATTTTTATAATTTCTTTTCTTTTGTAATTCTATCGAAAGCTTATGCTGACATTTGATACATACCCAAGCTCTCGAATGTCGTACTCGTTCTTTTTCAAGTTGTCCTTTACATTTACTGCACACTTGGTTCATAACTTGTTCAAACTCATTAAGTAGTCGATATAAGTATCAGGTCCACCAAACGGGAATACTTCATTCCCCCATTTCTTATAATCTTCAGGATTGAGAAGTTCTGTTTTATATCCTTGTTCGTCCATCCATTCCATTATGCGATTAAGATATTTATTAAGATCTCCTTTCGTAGTTTTAGGAACTTTGTGAGATATACCGCCTAGATTTATAAACTCGCCATTGAATTCAATTTTAAGCCAATCGTGTAGAGTTTCAAGATGTTCATGATTACGATGGTCCATTCCCTCTTGGTAATAGGCTATAAGGGGCAAAATGGCACCGTGGTAGAACTTTCTTTGATTTCGTGACTCAGGTGTCATGAGGTCAATCGTAAGACGTATTCTCTTTCCTCTATTTTCTTTTATCTTTTGGCGCATTGTTGCGCGTTGATAATCAGTAAGTTCTATTCCTCCGTCCTCCTTTGCAAAACCGATGAATGTAGTCACTATTTCACTCCAAATAATACTTTTAATTCTGCTTCACAGAGAGATATTACTTTTTCTGCTGTTTTTTTATCTTTCATCATAGGGAGTATGTTTGTTTGATTATCTGAACCTTTCCACCCATGAGAATGGATCCCACCAATTTTATTTGAAGCAATCTCTACTCCTCCTTTTTCATTTCCATTCAGATTCTCTATGCAAGCTTTGACGATGCGGTAAGCGGTGAACCACTTTAATTCTTCTTTAGGGATTCTATCTTCAGTTCCCCTCATATAGATTTGGATATTATCAAAGCTGTGTCGTATCTTCTCAATATCTATATCGTCTTTAGGAGTTACAGTTATTCCTTCAGGCATTTCTTCTAAGACTTTATAACGAGTTTTAGTTCCATCAGGATTTTGTATTTCAATTATTTTTTCATTCATAAATGGTAATTATTTTTAATAAGTCCTTGACTTAAATCGTATTTTCGATGACAAGATACACAACGAGCATTGTAATCTCCTAATATCCTTTGATATTTATGGTCTTTATTTGACCATTCAATCTTCCCTGTTTCCTTACTACAGTCTTCACATTTTGATGCTTTACCTTTTTTTTTGATAACCCAAGCATGGACTGCACTATATCCACCGTCCCAATTTTCTCTTCTCATCTTTTCGCTACGTTTCTTATTTAATTCAGGACTAGTAAGCCATGCTAGATTTTTGGGAATTTTCCCCTTTCTAGTTAAACTCATTTTCTCTTTAGTACCATCGGAAAACTTCTTACCTGTATGACTTAACTTAAGTCTTTCAATATAGAGCTTGTATTTAATTGGATCTTTTGGTGCTGGCATACTTCCACTTTATTCTCCAGCTTTATATCCTGGTATGTCTTTCAATAGTTTAATTTTCATGTTTTCTTATAGCTTACAATCCAATAATTTGAACATCATCAATACTTCGAACTACTCGATACTCCGCTCCTTTTTCTTTACATCGTAATTCGAATTCTTTTTGTTCTTTCGACTGAACACCTTTTTTCTGTTTACATTCTAAGAAACAGATGAAACCTCCCTCAGTGATGACCATAATATCTGGAAGACCGAGCATTGATCCTTTCGGCATCTTTCTGAATCTCATAGAACCATCAGAACTTCTTTGCACAGGAGGAATATTATTCAATCTAACAAAGAAATGTTTCTTCAGAAAAAGATAATCAATGATTGCTGATTGAATTTCTGTCTCAGTCGACATATGATTCGATTCGTTTATTTTCTGCATACTGCCTTTTCGGAACATAGTTTGCTCCGATCGAAAACAGTGCTTTCACTGTTCCAAGGAGACTTCCTTGATAGGATTCAATATCTCCTACCCCCATTTCTTGAACCATTGATTTGAAGATGTAAGGACTTGGATATGGGTAATTATTTTCTTTGAAGTACGATAGTTGTAATTCTTGAGCTTTTTCTAATTGTCCTAATGTTGGGTTAATACCAGTGAGACACCAGAAGGTTAGTTTAAAGAATCGAATGTCTTTTGAACGTTCTTCAGGTGAAAGATTCAATAATTCTTCAAATTCTTCCATTTGTTTTTTCTTTTCTTCCTTGAGATGCTCTGCGATTTGATTTTTCTTTTCAGAACTTGCATCATCTTCGTCACGAAGTGAAACATCTTTGATCTGGTCTTTGGTTAAAGAACGATTATTAGTCACATTTGCAAACACTGCATCAAATGGGATATTAGAATCTTCAAATGCTTCTTTGATTCGTTTGGCTTTCGAGATGTCCTCAATTTTTATCTGGGTACCATCTTTTAGTTTTATATGTGCCATAGCTATAACTCAATTGTTTTATTAGTAGTTTTCGACCTTCGTATCTCGTCTTCCCATTGTTGGTTTTTTATATATCGTTCTGGATCTTTGATAAATCCGCCAATCCATTTTTCATCTTGCATTCTCGCTACAACATCGAGGAGGATCTTATCTTTCGTTTTCTCAGAAAGTTCCTTCCAAAGTTCAAAGGTTTTTGGTTTACCAACTTTTTTTGGATACAACGACCAGAAAGAATTAAACTTATCATCGTTGTATATATTCTCTTCTCTTCTCTTTACTTCTCTTCTCTTTACTTCTCTTCTCTTTACTTCAGCTTTGAGTGGTTCTTGAGTAGTAGCAGAGTACTCATCGAGTAGTTCCTGAGAAGGAGAAGGATTTCTATTTATACTTGGTTTATCAACTCGTTGATATTTCAAAAAGTTCTTGATAAATAAGTATTTTTTTTCATCAGCCTCAAAAGGAATGTACTTCTTCATTTTGACAAGACTTTCAATTATTGGTACAACGTCAACTTCGTCATAAGGAAATATCTGAGCTTTGAGTTTTTTTGGAGAATTTTCAATAACTGCGTAATCATCACTGAAATTCCAAGTTCCTATGTAGAATAATCGTGCAACGTAATCAAGTTTAGTGATGTCTTCATCAAGCCAAAACTCAGGGTCTATCATTCGCTTTCTAGCCATTTGTAAGTTTGATTAAAAGAATAATATTTGTTGTTTTTTTACAGCAGTCCAGATATGAACCCTTCGACCTGTACGTTCATCCTGTTTCGTCCCTGCATCGAAAATGAGCCCTTTCTGTTCGAGCTCATTCCGTCTTCCAGTCACGCTGTTTATTGTCCAACCTAACCGCTGTGCTATTTCTTTGTCTGATAAGTAATCTTCCTGACGTATGATCTCTAGCACTTTCTGCTGATGCTCTCCAATGCTTGGAAGGACATCATTGCGGTACGCTTGGTATGAAGTGTCACGCAATGATGTCTTCATAATAATTAGAGAGGTTCCTCAGTTTGATCTTCTTCGACTTGAATATCGTCTTCGTCGCTAATCTCAGCTTCGCTTGAGTGACCAACTACTGATACTGAGACGTAGTTTTTAGCACCTCTTTTTTTCATCTCTAGAATCAGTTCTTGACCCTCATTTACTTCCGCAAACCTCTGAACAAGGTAGTGAACTTCCCCTTCTTTATTCTTTAGAGGAACATCATAACGTTTTCTCTCTCCATTTTCTTCAAAGATGTACCTAACCATTGGAATAACGTTTCCTTTTTCATCTTTTCCATTGATAAGCTTGTCTTCAATGAGAGATACTCGATGTGCACCTGTAGGTTGAGGGGCTTTTCCTTCCTCTTTGATTGCCAGTCTAAGCTTTGGGATAATATTTGCTTTTTTTAAGATTTCAATACTATTTTTCATCTGTGATTATTTCTTTAACTTCTAATTTAGGGGAAAGAATGATAGGATAGTCCTTTTTAGTAGGTTGTTCCCCTTCGTGTTCTTTTTTCCAGATAAGTTGAGCTGCCTTGAATAGATCAAATTGATCTTCAATCTCAGTAAACTTATATCCTGCTTTATTTTTACGGTATCCAACTTGGAGTATTGCAAGTTTTATATCCTCCCCTTTTTGATATTTAGGAACCTCATTTTCTCCATTAGTAATTGCTTCTTTATAAGCTGATACTTGAAGTTCATGAGAAGGCCAGATATATTGACTTGTTTTAAAATCCACAATCCAAAATTGGTTATCTATTCGACATACAAAGTCGATAGTCCCTGCGTAGTTATGCTTATCCGAGAAGACACTGGTTTCCCAAGTTATGACTTCTGGTTTTACTTCATCAAACCAAGATTTGAATGATAGGATACAGTCACATTCTTCTAAGGTAAGTTCTTCTTCCTGACCTGTTGAATTGTTGATATATTTTGAATCAATACGTACTTCAATTCCTTGCAATACATCTTCGATTGCTTTATGAACCTTAGAACCCTTATCTCCTGCTGCAACTTTAATTGCTTCAGCTTCGTCCCACCCTTTGTCAGCTAGCCATTTGAAATATTGAATTCCTTTTGGATAGCTTTGGGTGACCCAGGTTACCGATGGAACTGATTTCCATTCTGGAATGCCCGTCTTTTTATTCTCCTCTGATTTCAGGTACCACCGCTCATCTGCGATTGTCACTTGGACAATTCCTTTTTTCTCGTCTACTTCCTTTATTATTTTTTTCATACTAAGCAATCTCTTGGTATTTAGTTGGTAAATAGTGTCTTGATTTTGCACCGTCTTCTTCCATTGTTGGGACATATGGCTTGTTGTCTTCATCTCTAACAATGTTGTTAAATGACCAGCCATGTTGCTGAAGATAGTTTGCAAGATCGAGATATAGTTCTTCTTGTTCTCTTTCAATTGTTTTCATTTCGTAACTCTCCCTATATCCATCCCACAAGCCTTATAAGTTTGCGGGAAGGTATAGAGATATAAGGCTGCTAATATGTGTACGCATGGCGGACTCTGCTCGCTGCTCCCATATGGTTGTGATCGCCCTGTCGGGGACGTAAAAAAATTGAGAAGCAACGAGTAGAGCCAACCATGACTGTAGATCTCCTATTGGCAGTAGCCTGAAGGCACGCATGGTTCGCATTGATGTGGCGAGATGTACCTTCAGATTACTGCCAACAAAAAACCACACAGATTTTTCCCGTGTGATTTTTATTACTTCTCTATCGTTTGGTACGTCCCTGATATATTGTGCGACGTTACCTAGAAGTTTTTAAATCCCACATGGGATTGTTGGCTATATTGAGTTGTCAAAGACCTGTTGATATTATCTGCTAATTAACTGGACAACGCAAGTATCTCATATGTGGATAACTTGGACACTAGGATTTGTAGTACTGTACATTGCTTTTTGGCACCTCTACAAGTTTACTCACCTGGCGAACAGTTAATCCCTTTTTGAGATACATGTTAATCTTCTTTCGAAGCTCGTCATTTTTTGGACGTCCTACTTTTTTTTCTTTAATCATATGGCTTGATAAAAGTATATCATTTTTCTTCACAAATGCCATGAATATCCTTAGTGCACTTGCTGCACTTGTAACTGTAAACGGGGTTCTAGTATCCCCTACAGCCTCTATAAAAGCCTTAACATCTTCTTGGAGTATATCGGAAACACTCTTCACTCCTGTGACCTTTATAAGCTGCAATATCCATTCTCTGTGCTTGCGTGTAGTAGTAAAGTATCTTCTTTCATAGCAGAACATATCAAGCTGGTCATGTATAGCATATCGTTTTCTTTTAAAAAACATGTTTTCTATCCTTAGTGGATTAGCCCACCACGATAGAATTTCTGTATTACCTGAAATGTCCAATAAAGTCAATATTGCACACATTGAAATCAGTAGATATAGTGAAACCCCCGCTTTAGATACGGGGGCCTCTATTCTCTCAGGTACGGGTCAATGAGGCTACGCTCGTTGGTATCCTCGGTTCTTCACATCGGTTGAGATTTTCGGTTTGGCTTTCTTAGAACGGACTTTCTCTACTGCTGGACGTTTCCGTCGTAGGTACTGCTTCATAGGAGAGTATTTCCTATAAGTGTACGCTCGTTCACCTGTGAATTCAAGTAGTTTTCCACTGTCCAAGATTCATGTATACTATTTGTCGTATGCGGGTAGTCTTGGAAGTACCGAACCGCTTATGAGAGAAGTTCTCTTCCAAGGCTACATATCTCATAGGCGGCTCCGTGTTTTAATTTTAATACAATTCCCTTTCTTTTTGTACCCCTAGCTCATCAGAATAATTTTTAAATGCTTTTGTTATTTGAAATATAATAGATGCGACGAATGCTGCTTGCACATTTTCCCACGTCCATGAATGTGGATTACTCCCAAGAGTCAGAAAAGCTTCTGCTAAGATACTAGCGGCAAAGAACCAGGCTACTGATTTAACGCGAGTCCAGTTAATAAGATGTTGTAAGTATGTTTTCATAATATTTTATTTATTTTTTTAATGGCCTATGTAATAACAAGGCTGAAATCTTTTCGTTGCATGAATTCCTCAAATAGAGTGATGGTATTTCGTGAATTGATGACATCTAGCGAACCATCTTTATTGAGGTCTGAGAGACCGCTCCCCAATGCGATACAACCAAGTAAGTCGCTGTAATAATTAGCGCTATGGATACGAATCCCAGAGCGAGTAGGTACCTTTGTGACTTCATATGTATTTTTTTTGAATTTAGGCGAATAAGTATACTTGCACTCATACTTCCCTTTCGGAATACATGAGACGTTTGATTTATTCTGTAAGTCTGGTAACTCAAGAGTGTTACAGGAAAATGTTGCTGCTCCATTTTTTGCAGTGAGTGTTCCTAGGGTTTGTTTAGATGTCGATTTGTTACGTTTAATTGAAACCTCTCGAAGTGGTGTAGATTGAGGAAAAATCTTATATAAATTAGGTTTCAATAACTTAAATTGTCGTGCAAAATTCCCATCAGCATGACGAGGATCATCATTGTGTAAATACGTGTCCATAACGTCTTTGGTCCCTGTTAAGAAACAAAGTCCGTGATTGTATTCATGAGCAATATCTTTCCATATATAGTCAACGTTCTGTTCAATCTTCCCTGTTGCAAGATGAATGAGTACCATTCTTGCTGTCTGGAGCCATGCATTTGAGGTACTGTTAGGTCTCTGATCTAATCGATCATATGCATACATGACCACGGGATATTGATCGTTATATTGCAAAGTATTAGGACGGACTGCGTCAATCAAATATGGGACTTCTTTATAGGTAACATCAATTACAGCTTCTTCGATATTCTCTTTAAGAAAATCAATCCACTTAACAACGTGTGGTTTAATGTCGATTTTCAATTTATTAGTAAGTATTAGAATTTTCATGCTATTTGAAATAATTTAATAAAAATACAGTGATAGTTAATCCCACTCCAAAACTCCATATCAGAACATTCCTCCAGTATTCCAATCGGGATACTCTCCCATTTGTCTTTGTGGTTTGTGTTTCAATACGTGACAAAGTCCCATCTTGTCGAGCAAGAATGGATTTGATGTCATTAAAGTAATGATCAAGTTCTCGTTTTGTGTAAGGTTCGTTATCCATAGTTCCAAGGCTACTCATTTTTTAATAATTTTATGCTGGCTCGATGATGTATTTTATACATACAATCAAATCTGTTTTTATATATGTTTTCAAAATATTTAGTTACTTATTCCTCCTGAAACTACCCCCACTATGGCAAATGACCTGTCTCCGCCTCCTATTCCTGTATAGGTCGGGGTGATGGTTGTAGGAAGAGGAAATGCAGTATTTTGGAAACAAAGACCCATAATTGTATCTAATCCACTTCGAGTAAAAGTAACAGTTGTATTATCTGCTGTTAGAGCAAGATAATACGTACCAGGAGTAATTACTGCAGATGCAGTAAAATTTACCGTTGCTTTTGTGTTAGCGGTAGGACATGCAGTTGATCCAGAAGAAGCAAGTCTTGAAAATGAAGCATCGTATAACCCAACATCAATGTTTCCACTAGATACTGTTACCCCGATTCTGATTCCCGTTATTGTACAAGGTTGGGTAACTTCACATACAATGAGCCATGCCCTATTAGCTGCATTAGTATTTGCTGCTGCATTTGGTGCGTATGTTGTATTTCCTATAAAAGGAGGTATGTAAGAGGATCCGCCAGCAGGAGTTGTATAAGTTCCATCTTCGCTTAAATAATTTGTAGAGCTTCCTCCTGTTGTGATAACTACTCCATTGATACTTGTTGCAGTAGCGACTCCTAAAGTGGGGGTAATAAATGTTGGAGAAGTGTTCATTGCTACGACACCTGTACCAGTAGTGGAATACTCACCAAGCACGCCTCCATTATTCATAAGTACTCTAAAGTTTGTACCTGATGTTATGGTGGTTGTTCCGATAGTGAGTCCCTCAATTGGAATATCTGCAAATGAAAGTTGGCCATTGTCGTCAGTGATGACCATTTTAGTGGTTCCTGAAGTTGTTGGAGCTGTTGATCCTGTATCAAGAGCGGTAATTGTTACATTTCCATTTGCAAGAATACGCACTCGTTCAGTATTGTTTGTCCCAAAAATAAGATCTTTTGCTGCTAAGGTACCAATAGCTAGATTTCGTGTTGTCCCTCCAGTATTGAAAATAAAATCAGCTGTTGGTCTGTTTTGCCCAAATATAGTAGATTGGCTATTATTTATTCCTGGTTGTGAGAAAGCTATATAATGACCTGTTGAATCTTGAAGAATAAATCTAAAGTCGGCGGTAGTACCAGCATTGACATTGGACATTGCTAATCCTGAAACACCATTTTCATTTGCTGAAATGATTGTTACAGGCCCTGTAGTAAACGGGACTCCTGCTGGGGGTGTGAAAAAGCCACCAATATCAAATTTTCCTTTCGGAGTATTAGTTCCTATCCCTATTCTGTCAGTTGAAGCATCTACAAAGAATAAATTTTGATCTGTATCACCTTCTATTCTAAAATCTACATTAAGTCCCCCTTCATTAAATATCGCACCACCGTTTGTCGAAATGTTACTATCTATAGTCCATAGATTTGTAAAAGCAATAATTGATCCTCCCCCATAGGGGTTTTGAATCGTTCCTATAACAAGTGAACCTGGTGATCCTACACTATCCACCCAATACAATGAACCACTTGCTGTTTGTGTAATAACAGTGGTATGCCCATATCCATTATCGACAAGAGCAAGACCTGAATCTGCATATCCCATTGCCCCCCCTCCTACACGGAAGTATCTGAAAATATATTGTAAGTTACTATCTACTCCCCCTGCTCCAGCATACCCATGCCCAAAATAGGTTTTGTAATCAGTATCTAAAAATAGCTCTGTGTGTCTCGTACTGTTATAGAGGACAGTTTGTGCTGAGGTTCCAGTGATTTTAAGTGCCCCATCAAAGATAATGTTTGCAGAATAATCAAAGTCGTCATCAGTACTATTCATGAAAGGGATTTGTCCCTCAGTTCCAAAACTAACAGAACCACCCCCTGAAGCATTTATAGTTATAGTATTGCCTACTGTATCAAAAGTGATATTCGTTCCTGCGGCAAGAGTAATAGCACCTGTAAGGCCGTTAATAGAAGAAACTCCCGAAGACGAAATATCCGCTTTTATTAAAAGACGTTTACTGATAGGATCCACTCGCAACATGCGAATGTCTTGATCTGCGTCATCTGTGACGCCTCCAAGTACTGTTATAAAATTTTGATCTCTTTTTAGTATTTCATCCATAGCGGTTGACTTAATTTCTTGGACATGCTATTAATTTCTTATAAGGATATTTCCTTTATTATTTCTTTAGATATTTTTATGTTTTCTATGATTAAATCTTTATTATTCGGATTCTTATTAGCTCTTCTCGTTCCTTTACTAGGGTATGCCCAAACATATCCAGACGGCTGTACTCCTGGGAGTAACTTTAGTGTGACAACAGGAAAATCTTGTTTGATTTACAGTCCTACATATACTGTTAACCCTGAATCATTCAATGTCCCTCTTACGCTCATACAACTTCAAACCATCGTACAATCTCAATACCTACGAATAATGGATCTTGAGAAAGAGGTTCGTGAACTTCAGGGTGTGAAGGGTTGGTATCAAGAGAGAGAAGATTCCACAGAACGAGCTAAGGAAGAAGCTGAGAGAGAAGAAAAGAATAAGAAGAATCTTCCTAACAATCAGACGCTTCCTCCTGGGGGGTGCCAAGGTGGTGTAGGACTTTTAGGATGTGGAGGTGGGAGTGCCTCTGCATAAATGAGTTTAACGACTTCATTGGTCACATCTTTAGTCTAATTTGAGACGACTTTGTATCTGTTGAAGATACTTGTCTTTCTCCTTCATTCGATCAGGATCAATGAACCCTCGAAATCCCATATGGTATATAGCGATTGCGTCCTCAATAGGGACGTTTCGCTTTTTCATGATGTCTGAAAGAGCAAGAGCAGTTACTGCGATATTATCCTCAGCATTTTTTGGATCATATTTTCTGCCGTATTCTTTCTGGAAGTCATCGCTGTATTCCTGTATGAAGCTTGGGGTGTGCTGACCGATACCAGTGTCCTTATCACCCTTGTTTACAAAGGAAGGGTCCCATGAACCTGTTTTTGTTTTCTTTGCTTCGGTGTCAAGTATTGCTCCGAGATAGTTACTCGGAATGCCATATTTTTTGGCAACTTTTCCAACAACAGAACGATACTGTTCTGGAACAAATTCCGGTACTGATTCAGCTTCCGCTTTAAACTCTTTTTGAGCTTTTGGCTTCAATGCTGATGCGACAGCTCCTAATCCTGTGGTTGCTCCTCCTGCTAATAACGCTTTTAGCTTAATATTTCCCTTGTTGTCTTTTGTAGAAGAGAGTACTTTTGGCGGCTCATTCACACTCGCTAAACTACTTTTATTTTTTGGTATCTTCCCTGCATCAATAACAGGAAGTTGATCATTTGAAGTATAGAGTTCAGGGTTTTTACCTGTCATTACAGGTTTCGTCTTAGGTGCTTCAATCGATAATCGTGGTGGAAGAAATTCTCCTTTCATTGAAACAGATGGTTTTCCTTGAATTACTTGAACTTTATCAAGCAAAGGATCAAACGGGGCATTCATTGGAATTGGTACTTTTCCACTTGGGCCAGGTAAACTTAAGGTTGGTGTTTTCTTTTCAGCATTCTTTGTATTTACAAGTTGTTCTAGTTTTTGCAGAATTGTTTCTGCAGGGAGTTCATTTTTAAGTATATTTTCAAATACAGTTAAATTTTTTGCTAATTGATTTTCAAGATCAATAGCATTCAATGTTTTAAGCCCAACATTACTTGGAAATCCCGCTTGAAGAAATCCTTTTACAGTTCCTCCTGAAAGCGTATCAATTATTTGGAATATACGACGGCCTAATTTTGCTCCTATACCTCGTTCGGTTACTTTCTTCTTTAGATCACTAACAGCTGTTTCCATTTTTCCTGCCAAATCACGAAGTCGGTAAAGACTTGAAAGTGCCTCATCGGTTGCTTCGTACGCTTCATCGCCAAAGATGCCACGCGCTGTAGTCTTAATTCCTTGTCGAGTATTCTCAAATGCCTGCTTCTTGAGAGCTGACGCCAGTTCTCCATTAGCATTGTAGGCTTCAAGCGCTATCCCATGTTCTCGTGCAATATTATTAATTTCTTTTACTGTCAGACCTTCTTTTTCAGCTCGTACTCTTAATTGTCTAACTTGTTCAGCTTTAATAGGATCATTAATGGTTGTGTAATGATCCTCTAACTGATTTAAAGCGGCGGAAACGTGGTTTTGAGATACATCCTTAGTACCAACTCGTTCTGATGTATTTGCATTATTTAGGGTTGTCTTCGTACTATTAGTGTCAAAAAGCGCATCTTCCTTTTCAGAAATTGCCTTGATTTTAACGTCAGCTGCTTCACGCAGGTCTTTATATGATTTAACACTAGAACGATCAATTTCAAGGAGAGCCTGTTTAGCCGCTTGAACATCTTCTGGTTTTCCTTGCGTGATTGCCTTTACTAGGTCATCAACATTTTTTGTTGTTTTACCAAACAATGACTGAAGTCCTTTACTAGCTAATGCTGTACCTCCTCCGAGTGTGCCACCTGTAAGACCACCTGTCACAATTCCAACTGCAGTATCTTTTAATGTATCAATAGCGTTTTTATCTTGTTCTAGAGCTTGACCTCCCATAGAAAGACCACCTGCAATAGCCCCGGTTTTTGCAGTTTGGATAGCCGCATTTTTAACAAAACCCTTTCCTATCTGAGTTGCTATTTGTGCACCTTTTCCTACAGGTATAAAGTTTGCAGCTATTTCAGCTGCTCCTCCCACAACGTCTTTAACGCGTTGCCATGTTGTCTGTCCTTCTTTCATACCAAACCCTGATACATCTCCTAAATATTCGTTATATTGACTCTCTGGAGCCTTTCCTAGAGCTTTTAACGTAGGTTGTACAACTGTATTAACTCCTCGCACTAATGGTCGAATAAATCCTCGAAGAAAATTCCCTGCTGCAGTTGGTTCTGCCTTATCAGGGTTAGTTGATACTGGTTGTTGTTGTGCAATAAGTTCTTCACGCTGTTGATTCACACTTTCTTCAGGCAATTGAGATTGTTCCTGAATAGAAGGACTACTTCCTTGCCCTTTTGACTCATTATAAAATTGAGATACCTTTTTAACATAATCAGGAACATTAAATGTAACCCCGAGATTATTCGTTCCTTTAAGACCATCTTTGTATGCATTCTCACGTCCTGAATTCCATTTTGAAGCAATTTGAGCAGGGGTAAGACCCATGTCTTTCCACTTTTTAACTTGTGAATAAGCAACCTTATTTTGATTTTCAATAGTCATTGGAGCATTATCAATACCTAAATGATCTTTACTCCATTCCTTCCATGTTGATGGCATAAATTGATAACGGCCACTCTCCCCTGAAGCCCCCTTTTTGTTATATGCATCAGGAGACGCATCTCCTGTTTCAGCACGTCCAATTGACTTTGCGAGATTTAATGCTTGTTGATCGAGTGTAGGATTCATATTTACCAAACTTCTGCAAAACTATTGCTGGATTGACCACTTCCAGTTGAAGAACCAGTTCCTGAATAGTTAGTTATGGTTCTATTCTTTCCTGCATACGCATCATCAATCTGACGTTGATACTGTGCTGCTACGTTATCGTATGCTGATTTCTTAGCTTGAAGGACATTGTTAAGAGTTGTGAGCATATTGTTACGAGCTTCATCGGTAAGAAATCCTCGAGCATCAAATGCGCGTGCCACATTGATTCCCATACGTTGAAGAAGTGCCGTGGAGTAATCTTGAACAGTTTTATATTCTCCTTCTCGAACCACAGATGTTGGATCCATGACTTTTGCAAAAGCGTAGATACGTTGAATATCATCAGTAGGGCTTTGACCTGCATTTTGCAACGCTGAAATTGTTGATTGTACGGAGTTGTATTCTTTAACCGTTGGTTCGTTATCAAATGCCCCAGCGATTGAATTAACAGTAGTATTGATTTGAGCCGGGGTAAGACCTGTTGCCTGAGCTTTTCGATTTGCATCTTCTGTTTGATATTCTTGGAATGTTCCTGAATAACCGCTCTTTTTAGCATACTCATATTCCTGGGCAGATGCTGGAAGATTGGTCTGTGCATCTGCATCAGCTTGTGCCTGGGCCTGTTCTGCTTCATATACAGATTTTCCAGCATTAAGCATTTGATTATAGATGTCAGTATTTGCACCTTTAGCAATTGCTAGGTCAGCTAGAGATTTGTTAGAAAGCCGTTCATTTTCTCCAAGTTGGTAGTCTTGTCCTGTTTTAAGTTGCCCAACTTCATTCTTTCGAAGCTCATCTTCCCTATCTCGGGAACGTTCTAATTCACGAGATGTTCGTTCATTCAACGCCTGTGTATTATCAGAAGCAATTTTCAATTGTTCAGGATTAAACATAGATTTTAGATATTCAATATAAGCGCTTTCTTTTTTAGGGGTACCAGAAGAAACTGATGGAGAAGATTGTATTGTTTTAGAAGCATTTACCTCAGGAAGTCCCTGAGTCTTTCCATAGTCAGTTAACAAACCTGTTGTGGTGTTATATGCAGGCTGTTGATTTGCTATTGAAGAAACATACTGTTGGCCAGACTGAGGAAGCGGAGTAATAGTTGTCGGCTTTGTAGAAGTAGCCCCAGCAGTTGATGAAATAAAGTTATTTTTAGGAGTAGTACTAGTAGTAGCCACAGGTGCTACTGACATATTCGAAGTTGCTGGCTTTGCAACTCCAAACTGCCCTTGAATAGAGCTTTTAAGATCAGTAGAGTTTCCTCCGATGCCGTTTACAAATTTTTTGATTAAAGTGTTTAGTGCCATATGATTACATTAATTAATTAAATCCAGTTGCCTGAGACCATGGAAAATAGTACGGCGTTCCTGAAACCATGTTGTTCGACGATCCGAATGGTGGAACATAGCTTCCTTCCTCTGTCTCTCCTTCATTAGCAAGCATTTGTCCAATGAGACCACCATATTCCTTGCTATATCCAGCCTCGTTTCCTCCATCATATTTAAGCCAATATGTCTTTGCTTTTGCGGAATCTTGTTTATTTTCCCAATATAATGCAGATGAACGATATACAATCGCCATTTGATATGCCTCGGGTATCACAGAAACCTGCCCAATGACATACTCTGCAGATCCAGCAACAATAGA